>Ga0209700_100818_pt1 | contig 62328 bp, 36 predicted proteins | sample SiratroredBW_FD_187528 | JGI IMG/M metagenome (GOLD analysis project Ga0209700, IMG submission 187528) | Root nodule microbial communities of legume samples collected from California, USA - Siratro red BW (SPAdes) (version 2) | ecosystem: Host-associated > Plants > Roots > Nodule | place: USA...
ATTATTTTTCATAATTAATATATATATATATATATATATATATATATATTAATTATGAAAAATAATTTTTAGCAGTTATTTTTATATTGTTTATAGGAAACTTATCCTAAAATATTTATTGGAGTAATGAAAAAAAATATAAAGTTAATTTTTTTCATAAATTAAAATTAGTTTATGTACAAATTAAAAGCTAAATTTTGTATAAGTTAACTAGAAGATGTTTGTAATTTTATTTTATATTAATTAACTTTAATTTATCAAGTTCATATTAATTTTTCTCTTTTAGAGATACTACAAGTAGAATAATTGGTGTAAAGATTTTTTTATTTTTATTTTTTTAACTTGTTTCAGTTTCTTTACCATTTTATTGATGCTTTAGTCATGTGAGTAATGTAAATATTGATTTCATCGAAATGTAAATTATAAAAGAACAAATATTTCTCCTTCCGGAATTTTGCTCATTTTTAGCTACAAATTTGGTTTGTACTATAAATGTGTTTTAATAAATCATACTTTTACCTAGGAAAATATTAAATGGTATTATAGATGTATTCCCTTCTTATTGCTTATCACCATTGAATCTCTTTTGTGTCAGCATATTGGAATATAGGTTCCTCAATTCAAAAATAAGGAGAATTGGGTTTTAGACTCTTTTTTATTCCTACAGGATGAATCACCATATTTTATGTATTATTTGCTTTGAAATTTGGTAGTTTTGTCATAGGTTTGTCTTTAATAAGTTAAAAGGAGAAGGTATGAACCAAAACATAAGCTTCTTAAGATAATATCATTTGATTCCCTCATTGCATTCAAGGTCTCCATTTAGAAACTCGATGGTTTCATCACGATTTTATCCTCAAAAGGTGTCTCGATGATTTATGAGAAGAAAGTGTAGATAACTCGTTTTTAACCTCAATTTCTAAACGGTACGAAATTTTAAGACGTTGCATATCAAAATTATAAATATAAATTATCCAAAAAAAGAAAAGTTAGTCTCATTGTATAATATAATTATAAAGTGTTCGTACAAAAAATGATATAGAACCGTTCGATGTAGATTAATGTTGACTTTGAGTGAACTAAGCTTTGACCAAGTTGGATCTTCTCCGATAATGGTTGTCAAGCTTTGCGGATGAGGTGCCGAGTAGAGATCCACTTACAAAAGATTCTCCAACGCTTAACTTAGTAAGAACGTAGAGATGTTTATAATGAGTAATAAGTGATTAAATATTGTCAACACCCGATTTTGTCCAGATAATCTTTTAAATTAAAATATAATAATAAAGTGGAAAAAGGAAAAATGAAAAAATAAATAATAACATAGAATATATATTTATTAATTTAAGTTTTCTTGAAAAAATAATAAATAATTTTTTTTGAATTTTTCCATTAAAAAAAACTTAAAAAAAAGAAAAGGTGGTGATTTAAAAAATAATTAATAATAAAAAAACAAAAATAACAAAAAATAAAATATAAATTGAAACAACATAACCTAAAAATAAGGAAAAAATATAAAGTAATAAAACATAACAAGAAAAGAAAACTGTTTTCAAATTGTTTCCTTCATTTGCATGTTCAAGATAATAAAAATAATAAAAAAAGAATAAGTCAATCTTCTTTAAATTCCCTCTCCATTAACTCCACATATTATTTGAAAAAATATATGAAATAACAACTTTGAAACTGCTCAGATAACAACCCACCTTCTCCATTACAAAAAAAAATAATAATAATAAAAAAAAAAGAGAATCAGTCAATCTTAAAACTGCTCTAAACCACCCAAGTTCTCATTTCACAATAACAAAAAATATAAAAAATAAAATATGACCGTTCTCAAACTGTTTCATCTCACTCTCACGTTCATCTACACTTCATCTTTAATAATAAAAAAAAAGAAAAAAAGAAAGAGTCAATATTTCAAAACTGTTCTGAACTACTTTCAGAATAAAAAAATAAATTAAATGATAAAAAAGAGGAACTTAAGTGGTAACTGCTCTTACGTTAAGAAAAGAATGATTGATCACTTTGAGAGATACAAAGAAAAAGAGAAGAGCAAGAAAAGAAAAAAAAAAAGAAAACATTCACGGATCACTACTGACTTGAAGTAGAAAGAAAAGAGAGCACGAAGAAAGAAAGAGGAGGGATTGAAAGTGCATCGTCTTTTTGAAGAAGAGATATGTTTCAATTTGGTACGGTAATGTTTATGGTTCCTCTGCCGTTTCTCTAGTTCTCACACTGTTTGTAACATAAAAACTAAAGTAAAAAAAAAAATAAATTTCTCTTTTTATTGTTTTAACAAAGTCATCTTTATTGCATTTTCATTCTCGAAAACCCTATACTTTTATTCCTTTGCACGTACCCCACCATGTTGCCGCCATGCTCCTCCACAAAATACACACCACACTCCTTTGAGCATCACTTCCTGAGCCAAACCTTAAAACTAAAGTTATGCGCAACCTAAAACCATCATCATGAACCTCTTTTCACCATAAGAATGCCATGAAAACAACCCCTCCAAACAAAACCACGTTTTCATACGAAAACAACACCTAAACCCATCATCATGAACCTCTTTTCACCATAAGAATGCCATGAAAACAGCCCCTCCAAAACAGTAGCCTAAAACAGCGCCATATCACCTCCAAAATTGCATCATTTTACCTCCAAAAAAGTCACCATGCACCACTTAAAAGTCACATATTTAAGCTTTGCATTACCACGAATTCATTCAGTCATGTTCCATTTTTGCATACATGATCCCGCTAAAGCTAAAGTGTCAATTCTATGTTGCATATAACTGTTGCATGTTATTTTTCAACACCGAATTTGGCACCATTTCTCAAAGCCCAGGCTTTAAACCTGACACCGTTTCTCAAAGCCCAGGCTTTAAACTTGGCACTGCTATCCAAAGCCCAGGCTTTAAACCTGGCACTGACGCCATTCACTTACCCTATTTTCAAACACAAACTTTCAAAAGTTTCAAAAAATATCAAACCAACCAGCAATCTTATCAACAAAGAACTACGTAGGAGCAAGGTTAAACCTTGTCGGGCTCCCTAAAACCAAAAACAATATTTTGTTTGTTTTATCTTAATCTCTTTCTTGGGAAAATAAATGTTTTAAAAAATCACACTCAGATTACATATTTAATTAAAGGTACCGTCTTAGGACGGGCGTTGTGGGGGTGCTAACAACTTCCTCACACGTAACCGACTCCCAAACTTGAATTCCATTTTCGCAAACTTGTCTTATCTTGTTTTTGGTTTTCCATAGTTTTTCTAATAAACTATGGTGGCGACTCCTCTGTTTTGAAAATTAAAATAAGATTATTTTGTTCGCCGTCCCCGTCATGACCCCGGTTGCGACAAATGGTGACTCCACTTGGGACTTATTTGAGAGTCAAGCCAATTTTAATTAAATAAGTAAATATGAGTGTGATTTTAAATGTTTGTGTTTTCCTTTCTCTTTGTATATATGTATTCTTGTTTCTCTTTGTATATATGTATTCTTGTTTGTTCTTGCTTGAATAATTGAACCCTAGGGTAGGTGACATGCTATATCTGTTATATATGTGGTGTATACTTGCTTGGGACTTTTCTAGCTGTTTTGCAGGTGGGGGTTGGGTGCATAAATTCTCCCTTCACACACACACATACTTATTCATATCATGAGTGGGGGCCCTACACCTGGGTCTGAAGAATCTTAAAATTAGAAGGGGTAACTGTTGTGGGTAATGCAGTGAGGGGAGCCATAGCTCTAGTGGCCTTATACCTTTAGGAGTTAGGAGCTTACCTTTGTGAGTGTACATCTAATGCCTTAGACTCCTATGCATATTAAACCTTATTTAGGGCACAAAGGGAGATATGTTGCGCGTCTCTACCCTCCACTCCATTTTTTTAAAACAAAAGTAATAATAAAAATATTTTTATCCATTGCATTAATTTTCTCTCATACAAAGCATCCATTATTTTCATCATGACATATGAAGATTAGCTCAGGCTTTTCTTCATTGCATTGCACACATGCATTTCTTTTTCTCACATAGTCTCAATTGTTTTCTTTTAAGGTCAGAAACTATAAATTTGTGATTTTTGTCAAAAAAAAAAAATGGAAATTAATGTAAGTTCTAGAGTCAAAATGATATCTAAAGAGGATTTGAAAACAAAACTGCCGATAAAAGCCAGAGAGAATAATCTGGTCGGAATCAGGGCATTGGGACAAAAGCTCAGGGCGGTTCAGAGAAACTCTTTCAAGAAGAAATATGGGAATTTGTTAGGTTTGCTCGACATAGAGGTGCAGACTTCCTTGATCACGGCCTTTGCGCAGTATTATGACCCGCTTGTCAGAGCGTTCACATTCCAAGACTTCCAATTGGTGCCGACAATCGAAGAGTTTGAGCAGATTTTGGATTTACCCTTGGAGGGGAAGTCTCCATACAAATACATTGATCATCATGCTTCTGTGTCGACTCTATCTTGGATAATGAAAATCCACCCAAGAGAACTAGAGAGTGCCCTAGTGAACAAGAAAGGTGTACGAGGATTTACCCCAAAGTTTTTGGAAAGCTATTTGCATCAATTAGCTGACCAAGAAAATTGGGAGACTTTCATGGATGTTCTGGCTCTTACACTATATGGTATCATGTTATTCCGTAATGTCGAAGATTTGGTCGACTATTCTGCAATCGATGTATTTATTGCAAGTAAAAATCGAGTGGAAAATCCAGTCCCAGCAATCTTAGCTGATGTCTATATAGCTCTTCAGTTGTGCTATGACATGGGGAAGAGAAAGTTGATGTGTTGTCTACCTGTGTTTTATATCTGGCTCCTATCTCGCATAGGGGAAAAAGGCATCAGTGCTCAATGCCCTATTGAAGAGATAATGTAACGCAAGCTTGAAGTTAAGAGAACGACAAATTGGGGTGAGTTTCTCTCAAGATTGACTCAAGAAAAAATAAAGTGGCATCCATCTTGGCAGCAGAAGGCGAGCATCATATATTATTATGGGAACTACCTAAACGTGCCACTCATAGGCACTAAGGGTTGTGTTAACTACAATCCGATTCTGGCTCAAAGACAGTTTGGGTACCCTATAAGAGGTTCGCCGACAACCGTTTCGCTTACTACTTTGTTAGCTTATTATGGGGAAGAAGATGCTACTGAAACTCTCCGACATATTAGGAGCGCATGGAAAAGGGTGATCCGTATGGAAATGGATTCGAGAGCATGGGGGATAGATAGAGACACTCCTTATCATCAATGGGTCATAAAGAGAGTTAATCAAGTCAAGCTACCTTTCCGAAGAATCCCCACTTAGTCGAGAAATGAAGAGCAGAACCAAGATATAGAGTCAGGGGAACTAAAGAAGCTGAAGGAGGAAGTTGCAAGATTGAAAGAAAAGAATGTCAAGATGGCTGATGACCTATTGGGCTTACGGCATAGCTATCCAGATCTCAACAGAGAATATGAGAAGACAAAAGCATATGAGGGTTTGATCCAAAAACAAAGAGCCGAAAGGGATTATACACATAGGATCAAACAAGATCTGTCTACAGCAGACAAAGAGCTAACAATGAGGGTACAAGAGCGGAACATATCCTTATTAGATGAATGTCAGTGGAAAAATTTGTATAAGGACATTAAAAGAGACAAGCAAGAAGTCGTGAAAAGATTGCAAGATCTTCAAATTCAGGTCAACGTCATGGAGCAACAAGTGGAGGAGACAATAGTTATATGTGAAGAAAGGGTGAATAAGGAGCGCATGTTGCTATTAGAATTGGAGGAAAGGCACCAAGCTGCAATGATTCGTGCGAGAGATTACATGGTTGAGCAGGAAAAGTATGTGGCACACTGGCAGAGGAATTTTTCCCAATTGGCCAGTCTAGCTAATGGGGCTATTGAGGACGTACCCAGGATGTTACGAGAGGTTGACGCAGTGACGTTCTGTGATCTTCCACGAGAAGTTCAGATTTTTCTCGATCATTGCAAGTGGCTTGTAGAGCAAATGAAGATTTTAATTGCTCGTGTTAGGGATTGATAGCAGTTTCCTTTTGTCTTTTCGCTGCAGTTGTATCAATTTGAATTCATTAAATAAATCAGTTTTTGAGACTCCAGATCTATGTTAATTTCCATTTAATTACGTATCGAGTACACAACTTTATAATTTCCGACTAGTTGCATTTTTTTTCATATTTCATCTTTCATCTAATTCATCTTAAATAAAAAAACAGAAAAAGCAATAACGGCTAAATTCCCACGACATCCATATAGGACTCGCGCCAATCGTCAGAATACGAAAAACTAGGAGCAAGCAATGAAAGCAATGTAGGACGAGATCAGTGAGTTGAAGGATAAGGTGAATCAGGTTCATGCCTAAAAGATCAGTTGGGAAAGATTCTTGAACATCTAACGATCATAAACAGCAAACCTGAAGCCATTACTAGAGATGAAGGGACTCAGTCTTCACATCCTCCTATTTTCCAACCGGGGACATTACAAACCCGAGATCTCCATCAAGGAAATCGAACGAATCAAGAGTTCCCTTTATACGACATGCCTATAAACTATGAACCACTCTACGAGGAAGGTGTGGAACATGAAACTATACCACACGATGCTAGAAGTCAGCCAGAGTTCATTCAAGTACCACCTGGTGGTCGTGTTGAAGATGTAGTAATTAACAGAATACCGACTACTACCCAACCCAGGGTTTTGAATGTGACTTTGGGAGGTGAGCCTAAAGTAGAAGTGGTAGCTCCAACTACTGCGGTCCTTGATGCTGATAGAGCGAAAGATAAGCTGGAAGTCCTTGAGAAGAGATTGAGGGCAATAGAAGGTGGAAGTAGTCATGAGTTCGAAGATGCTGCCGGTCTATGCTTAGTACCGGATGTGGTAATTCCCCCAAAATGTAAAGTGCCAGACTTTGAGAAGTACAAGGGGACCACTTGCCCAAAGAGCCATTTGACCATGTATTGTAGGAAAATGGCAGCTCATGCGCACAATAAAAAACTTCTAATTCATTGCTTTCAGGATAGTTTGGGAGGTGTGGCATTAAACTGCTATATGCACCTTGAACCAACTCGGATTTCGTCATGGAAAGATTTGGTAGACGCGTTCTTAAAGCAGTACAAATATAATATGGACATGGCTTCGAACATAATGCAACTACAAAATATAGCGAAGAAGAGTTCGGAAACATTCAAAGAATATACGCAGAGGTGGAGAGAGTTGGCCGCCCAAGTTGAACCTCCGCTATATGAGAAAGAAATGATCACCATGTTCATCGAAACATTACAGACTCCTTTTTATGAACATGTGCTCGGAAGTGTTTCTTCAAATTTCTCCGATATTGTCACTATTGGAGAAAGAATCGAACATGGACTTAAGACCGGAAAGATAGCACAAGGTTCGCCTGCAGCCAGGTGCTGAGAAACCTGGGTTCAATCCTGGTAAGAAAAAAGAGGGTGAGGTTCAAGTGGCCTCTACTGCACCTTATTGGGAAGGATATCGGCCACAATATCGTCCTAATTACAGACCCTCATCTGCGTATGTTGCAAATGCTATGCGGGTTGTTCTCAGAATATTCCTAGGCCGCCAATGGCATACAGGCCTCCGTTTAGCCTTAATAATGCGTTTCAGCCCAATGCTGGAAGTCAGAGCTTCACCCAAGCACAAAGTCCAGGCTATGGACAGAAAAGTAATAATTTGGGAGTGAAAGTTGTAAATTTTACTCCCATTCCCATGACTTACACAGAGCTCTTGCCAGATTTGCTCAAGAATTCGCTAGTGGTCTTATGTCCGGCAAAGGTGGTACAACCACCATACCCCAGGTATTATGACCCCAATGCAAAATGTGAATATCATAGTGGGGAGGTTGGCCATTCAACTGAGAACTGTCGAGCCCTCAAGTATAAAGTGCAATCTCTGATTGATTCTAAGTGGCTTACGTTCCAGGAGCAAAAGCTAAGTGTTTAGCAAAACGCGTTGTCTGGACATACAAGCTCCATGAACGCTATTATGGAAGAAGAGGGTCCGATTTTGGTTAGGAGTATCTATCAAATGAAGAAGCTTATGAGTGAAGTTTTTGAAGCGATTTGTCAGGCTGAATTATTCTAGTATGAATACAATGCCAAAGATTAATGTGGTTTCCATGCTTGTACCACACATTCCATTGATGAGTGTGTTGAGTTTAAAGATTTTGTGCAAGACTTGATGGAGAAACATGTTTTACAAGTTTGTCATCAAAGGAAAGAAGGAGAAGTGTTCACCGGAGAAGAATGGCTTCCACAGAGGCCTAAACCATTAGTCATTCAATTTACTAAAGCAACCGCTCCCATGCCTTAAGGGCGACAACCTCTAGTAATTCAAACACCATCAACCTTTGCATATAAGGATAATAAAGTTGTTCCTTGGTCATATGGTGTTAGTATAGCTCAAGGAGAACCAAAAAAAGAATCGGTTGAGCAAGGCAGGACAACAATCGATAACATCTCTGGAATTGGAGGTATGACTAGGAGCAGACATCTTTTTGCTCATCCTGACTTAAGGGGTGAAACAAGCTATGGAAAGAATAGAGAAGAAATAACTATGGAAAAGGCAAAGTCGTATTTGAAAGGAAAGACTGTGCAAGTTGATCCAGAGCTTGAAGAGAGATGGAGTAAGGAGACTACTGATGATGATGCTTTTGAGTTTCTGAAGTTCATCCAACAAAGCGAATACAAAGTGGTGGATCAGTTGAACCGGATGCCTGCAAGGGTGTCTTTGTTGGAATTGTTGATGCACTCGACTGCTCATCGAAAGTTATTGATGATCTTAAACAGAGCTCAAGTGGAACAAGATATCTCCTTGGATAAATTTGAAGGAATTGTTAGTCACATCACTTCTAATAATTATTTAACTTTTACTAGAAAGAAATACCTTCAGAGGGCAGAGATCATAACAAAGCTCTTCACATTTTTATCAAGTGCATGAATCATTTTATATCACGCATGCTAGTCCATAATGGTTCCTCTCTGAATGTAATGCCAAAAACCACATTGAACAAATTGCATGGTGAAGGGATTCATCGATGTCCTATTACCATGGTGGTGAGAGCTTTTGACGATAGTAAACGAGAGGTCATAGGGGAAGTGGAGCTACCAGTACAAGTCGGTCTTTCTGATGCGTTTTGATTGCTAAGGATACACCATGGGTTGTCTACAAGATTTTCTCGAAGTTTGAAGGATGTCGTGGGATGAAAATAAAAATTGCACAATAAATCATGTTTATGGAATCATTGAATTTACTGATAAAAATAATAAAAAGATTTGACGCAATTTTGAAGCTTGGCATAGAAAATTGATTTCTTTCACAATAGCATATTGGCATGCATGTGTTGGATACCCTTTTTGAGCCTTCCATCCAAAAGAGAAAGCGATGTGCTTCAGTAACATGTTTGTTGCCCATTAAATCTAAGAGTAAACATCATATTGGGGCAATCAATCAGATTTTTCACGTGGCTATGGATTTCAAGTTCTTTTCGTTAAAGGCATTCAGAAAAATCAAAAGAAAAAGAAATAAAAGTTCGTTAGATTGAAAATCCGTAAAGGGCAGTCTAAGCAAAAGATAGGACGATGAAAAAAGAGAGAGGAATATCAAGTATTTGGAATCTTATTAATAATTTTGTGTCTAGCATTAAGATTTGTGAATGTTTTCTCAAAATGAAAGTTCAAAGTTCAATCAATGAATTCAATGATTCCATAAAAATATTTGGTTTAAAGAGAGGAGCAAAATAACAAATCAAAATCCTCAGGCATTAAAAGTAAAAAATCTCATGCGAGTCAAAATTTCATGCTTCAGCATAAAGCCATGCATTCATTCCCCAGTGAAAAAGTCAAACCTGCCAAACATTAAAAAATACATCATGTATTCATAGATGCATTCAACGCAAAGGCAAACCATAGATTCTCATGCATTCAAACATGCATTCATGCAAAAACAAATCATAAATTGAATTTTGTTTTTTAAAAAATGGTTTCATGATCCTCTGATACAAGAACCAGTGAAAAATTATCCCCTGATTCAAAGTTTTGATATGTTGATCCCCTGCAGAAGCAAGGTCACATTTGATTTTGGCACTTGATCCCCTGCAGAAGCAAGGTCACAACCATTCTTTACTTTCGACTCTCTGCAGAAGCAAAGTCACAACTCTTCTTTGACATGTTGATCCCCTGGAGAAGCAAGGTCACATTTGATTTTGACACTTGATCCCCTGCAGAAGCAAGGTCTTGGCCATTCTTTACTTTTCGACTCCCTGCAGAAGCAAAGTCACAACTCCTCTTTGATATGTTGATCCGCTACAGAAGCAAGGTCACATTTGATTTTGGCACTTGATCCCCTACAGAAGCAAGATCTTGGCCATTCTTTACTTTTCGACTCCTTGCAGAAGCAAAGTCACAACCATTCTTTACTTTTCGACTCCCTGCAGAAGCAAAGTCACAACTTCTCTTTGATATGTTGATCCCCTGCAGAAGCAAGGTCACATTTGATTTTGGCACTTGATCCCGTACAGAAGCAAGGTCTTGGCCATTCTTTACTTTTCGACTCCCTGCAGAAGCAAAGTCACAACTTTTCTTTTATATGTTGATCCCTGCAGAAGCAAGGTCACATTTGATTTTGGCACTTGATCCCCTGCAGAAACAAGGTCTTGGCCATTTTTTTAGCTTTTTGATTCCCTACAGAAGCAAAGTCACAACCATTTTTTACTTTTCGACTCCCTGCAGAGGCAAAGTCACAACCATCATTTACTTTTCGACTCCCTACAAGAGCAAAGTCACAACCACTCCTTGGGATCCTCTGCAGAAGCAAGATCTCCGCATTTATTTTCAGCACGTGATAATACCCGAACAAAATCAGTGTCTCTATCTATACTTAATTTTTACTTTGATAATATAAATTTTTCTCAAATTTTCATATTATCATATAAAACTTAAGTAAAGAGGAGCAACTGTCAACACCTGATTTTGTCCCGGTAATCTTTTAAATTAAAATATAATAATAAAGTGGAAAAAGGAAAAATGAAAAAATAAATAATAACATAGAATATATATTTATTAATTTAAGTTTTCTTGAAAAAATAATAAATAATTTTTTTTGAATCTTTCCATTAAAAAAACTTAAAAACAAAGTGAAAAGGTGGTGATTTAAAAAATAATTAAGAATAAAAAAATGAAAATAACAAAAAATAAAATATAAATTGAAATAACAGAACCTAAAAATAAGGAAACATATAAAATAATAAAACATAACAAGAAAAGAAAACTATTTTCAAACTGTTTCCTTCATTTGCACATTCAAGATAATAAAAATAATAAAAAAGAATAAGTCAATCTTCTCTAAATTCCCTCTCCATTAACTCCACATATTATTTGAAAAAATATATGAAATAACAACTTTGAAACTGCTCAGATAACAACACACATTCTCCACTACAAAAAAAATAATAATAAAAAAAAGAGAATCAGTCAATCTTAAAACTGCTCTAAACCACCCATGTTCTCATTTCACAATAACAAAAAATATAAAAAATAAAACATGACCGTTCTCAAACTGTTTCATCTCACTCTCACGTTCATCTACACTTTATCTTTAATAATAAAAAAAAGAAAAGAAAAAAAGAAAGAGTCAATATTTCAAAACTGTTCTGAACTACTTTCAGAATAAAAAATAAATTAAATGATAAAAAAAGAGGATTCGCTTAAGTGGTAACTGCTCTTACATTAAGAAAAGAATGATTGATCACTTTGAGAGATACGAAAAAAAAGAGAAGAGCAAGAAAAGAGAAAAAAAGAAAACATTCACGGATCACTACTGACTTGAAGTAGAATGAAAAGAGAGCACCAAGAAAGAAAGAGGAGGGATTGAAAGTGTATCGTCTTTTTGAAGAAGAGATATGTTTCAATTTGGTACGGTAATGTTTATGGTTCCTCTGCCGTTTCTATTTCTTAGTTCTCACACTGTTTGTAACATAAAAACTAAAGTAAAAAAGTTCAAATTTCTCCTTTTATTGTTTTAAAAAAGTCATCTTTATTGCATTTTCATTCTCGAAAACCGTATACTCTTATTCCTTTGCACGTACCCCACCATGTTGCCACCATGCTCCTCCACAAAATACACACCACACTCCTTTGAGCATCACTTCCTGAGCCAAACCTTAAAACTAAAGTCATGCGCCACCTAAAACCATCATCATGAACCTCTTTTCACCATAAGAATGCCATGAAAACAGTCCCTCCAAACAGCACCATGTTTTCATACGAAAACAACACCTAAAACCATCATCATGAACCTCTTTTCACCATAAGAATGCCATGAAAACAACCCCTCCAAAACAGTAGCCTAAAACAACGCCATATCACCTCCAAAACTGCATCATTTTACCTCCAAAAAAGTCACCATGCACCACTTAAAAGTCACATATTTAAGCCTTGCATTACCACGAATTCATTCAGTCACGTTCCATTTTTGAATACATGATCCCGCTAAAGCTAAAATGTCAATTCTATATTGCATATAATTGTTGCATGTTATTTTTCAACACCGAATTTGGCACCATTTCTCAAAGCCCAGGCTTTAAACCTGTCACTGCTATCCAAAGCCCATGCTTTAAACCTGGCACTAACGCCATTCACTTACCCTATTTTTAAACACAAACTTTCAAAAGTTTCAAAAAATATCAAACCAACCAACAATCTTATCAACAAAGAACTACGTAACCCTGATTCTCCATCCCTGATGGAGATACGTAGGAGCAAGGTCAAACCTTGTCGGGCTTCCTAAAACCAAAAAAAATATTTGTTTGTTTTATCTTAATTTCTTTCTTGGGAAAATAAAGGTTTTAAAAAATCACACTCAAATTACATATTTAATTAAAGGTACTGTCTTAGGACGGGCGTTGTCGGGGTGCTAACACCTTCCCCACACGTAATCGACTCCGAACTTGAAATCCGTTTTCGCAAACTTGCCTTATCTTGTTTTTGGTTTTCCATAGTTTTTCCTAATAAACTATGGTGGCGACTACTCTGTTTTGAAAATTAAAATAAGATTATTTTGTTTGTCGTCCCCGTCGTGACCCCGGTTGCGACAAATATGAGATTGAATGAGTGTCCCAAAAGAGTGGGGATGTATTTATAGGCATTTGGGCTTGATAAGCTGTTATCATATTATGGGTTGTTAAGCCTATAAAGTTGTGGATTAATTTGTATTACTTGGATCTGCAGATGGTTACCTGTATAGTATAAGCGAATAATATTATGTTAGATATTATATCCATCTTTTTTGATTGGGTATTATTTTCTCCTTATTTTTCGGATACTGGGTAGTACATAAGGCCCCCAATCTCAGAATTCAATATAGAGGATGAATGAGCTTAAAGTTGAACTTGGTAGTTTAGAGCCTTTAAGGCGACCTGGTTAGGCCAAACTTTGTATCTGAATTTTTGGTTTGACGACTTGTTATAGGTTGAACTGTTTGTGACCGTTTTTTCTAAACTCGTGTGGTCGAGCTTAATATCATTACCTTCAGGTTAAGATTTAAATTCCTAAGAGCATTAATGAGAGGTTTTAGAAGTAATGATGAGGTTTAGGGTTTCGAAGCGTGACATTAGTTAGGCAGATGACACTTAATCAATGCCACGCTGCCTTAATACGTGATGCTTCGCGTCCTTACAAAATGAAACATTGGGAAGTTGAGTTAAACACTATGTGTGAGTGTTTTAACTCATTATCTCCAACACCTCAAATATTTGTTGTTCAACCCACTCTATCAACTATTCCTCGTTCTCCCACAATGCTCGGGCATAGATGACCTCCTCTACTAGGCTTGATAGTCTGAGAGAGAGAAGGCACCTCACCCGAGTGAACCATGTCTCCACTGCAGCTACTAACATCAACTTGTTATGGTGTTGGCCTATTTTGCTATGATGACTAGTGCATCAATTGCAATGTAGTAAGTAATATATTTATTGTTCTTTCCTAAGGGATTTATGCAATACATTACATTAATTACAATTATAATAAGTTCAGATTCAAGAACAGTTCCATATTTTGGTTGAGTGCATAAAATAAAATAATATTTATAGAAACATTTACTTTATTTTCTATCAATAATCAATGTCAACCCACAATAATACTCAATATCAATTCCTTAGAAGAATAACCCTAAGATTATCTATTAACCTTCAATTCCTTGATCAATTATGTAAATAAATCTTGCAATATCCATAAGGGCTTTAAGACAACAATCGAATCTTGCTCTATTCCTAGACACAAGCTTTCATATGATATTTTAATTTAATTCTTAATTACAAAAGATATTTTCCAATACCCTAAGAATCAATGATCAAGTCACGAGTCAATACGACAGACAATAACCACATAACTAAAATAGTAATTTATTGAAAGAAAAGACATAAATATTAAAAAGAGAGCTATTACATGAGAGTTTAGAAAGGTTTAACCTAACCACAAGAATAAAGAATGTATCTGGTGCAAACCCGTTTCCAAGACTACAGACCAGAATAAAGAGGCCAATGAGTTAGAGCCTTGATCAAGAGCTTATCAGAAGTTTGGGCCTAATTGGGCTTATTTGGGTCTACAAACAAAATTTTTGACCCAAGTTCAAAATTCGAGAAGATCACTCTAGAGATTTTAGAGCTTCAAAATTACAAGACCTCTAGTTGTAAAAGTTATATAGATTAGTGTAGAATTTATTTTGGACCAAGTAAAATAGGATTTTGGACCTTTTTGGGCCAAGTAGAATAGGATTTTGGAGCTTGAAGCCGATAAGAAAAAGTGGACGGTAACCTTTGAAAGAAGCCTCCAAGAAGGTGTCACCTAGGGAAAATGAGTTAAAGAAGACTCCACATGCCACTCCAAGTAAGTGCCACATGGGAGCTTCTTCTCCTAGATTCTTTTGCCACTTGTCCACCTCTCATTGGAGAGTGTTTGAAGCTTGGGCTGCAAGATACCTTTGCCCTATGGCACTCTCCCAATGGAGTTGATCCTCTCCACTCATGGCTTGCCACTTGTCAAACTCTAATTTGAGAGTTTTTGAGAAACTTGCAAGACTAGTCATCTTTTAGTCTATAAATAAGATGACATCCCTCTTTGCACCACTTTTTTATTCATGTCTCATTTAAAAGATTGGGCTAAGCCCAACCATAGCTAAAACCACACTAGTGTCTGCACCTTTCCTTGACTCTCTGCCATGTCCACACGGTGTAGGAGAAACTTTGGGCTTAAGCCCAATTAACGTACCCTAATCCCTAACATTACATTTACCCTAAAGCGAAAGAATTTGGAGCAGAAAACATGGGAACAGCGACGCAGCACCTTAAACTTTACCCTAATTTTCAGTAGAGCAAAGAGAAACAAAAACATGATGGAGATTAGGTGATTCTAGTTGAGGTTGGTAGGGGAGGGTGTCGCGAACGAAGCGGTTTTTTTTTAGATGGGTTTTGAGCTAGAGATGATGTTGCAGCAATCGAGGCTAGGAATGGGGAGCAGCATGGAAACATAGTGTGTCGGTGTCCTATTTCTCTCGGGCTCTTTGAGCGCTTTGGTGACTAGTGCGGCGATGGAGAGCACCACTATCACCTTTGCCTTTGGCGATTCTTGGGTTCAAATGAGAAAGGATTGCCCCAGTGTTGTTTTTTTGCTTTGATGCTTTGCTTTCAATTGACTTGCAGATTTATAACTCCTTTCTACCAGAGGTATTCTTTTTTTTTTTCTTTTTTTCATTCCTTTTTTTTCAATTTTCTTTTTTTCTTTTTTTTTTCGACACGTATTGACAACTATATCTCTCTATTGCAGGATTATTCTTTGTGAAAATCATTGGCAATCATTTTTCAATCAATGTGAACTTTATTCGGATTGTAATGTGGCCAAGGGTTAAAGCGTTTTGAAAGAAAATGATATAAAGGCTCAAAAAGTGTTTGTGGGTTTTATTTTTTTAAAACAAGAATCACTAACCAAGTGTTTGTGAAAAATAGTCAAGGCTTTGCTTCTGAAGCTTCTCATCATCATTTATTCTTTCTTTTTTCTTCATCACTTTGTTGTGATAACAATCTTTTGTTTGTGAATCATCATCTTTTGGAATTGATGACACACTTTTGCTTTTGAACTTCTTCCTTTTTTTTTGGGGAGCTTTTTGGTGTGCTCCTTCTTTGATAGAACTCTTCTATTAGAAGCTTATAAGCCTTTGATGTATACCTTGAACTAAATTTCAATATGATGATTCTTGTTTAGGGTAATTTGAAAGGAATATTTATCTTTTAACTCAAAAAGGGTACAAGGGATTTATAATTATTTCATTTTTTTTTCAGGATAAAGAAACATGGCCATATATCATTTGGAGTTTTGATTGCTTGATTTTCAAAATGATTAATCCTGCAACAAAATTCAAAAACCTCCAACACATGTCGTTTTTCTTTTATTTAATGTCCTATCTTTTGCTTAGAATGCCTTGTGCGGGTTTTCAATCTAACGGACTTTTATTCTTTTTTCTTTAGTTTTTTTTTTCTTTTGAATGCCCTTGGAGTATTGATATGGGAAATTAAGAAATTAACCAATCCAGACTCTTATTGCCCTAGTGTGAGGTTCTTGTGTTACTCTTCCATGCAATTATGGCAAGAACTGAGACAAATCCTTTTGTTTTTTTGGAATAAATGAAGGAAGGAAGGAAGGCTATAAGATTTTCAAGCCACATGCACGCCAAAATGCTTCAAATGAAAAAAATCAATTTAATTCCATATTTAAAAAGTCAAGTTTTAGGAACTCACAACATCCCTTTTTTAATAATTTTTATGATTTCAATAATTGATGAACAAATGATTTATAACGCAATGCTTGATTTATTTTTCAGTTATTCTCAACTTCTTATTTTAAATAAAACAATTTTTTATATCATGCTATATCCTCTAAGACCTGCCAGAATAGGAACAAGCACAAATTTATGAACAATCGCATGACATTTATTGATATTGTAAGCTTTACAAAATTAGATCTTGCTTGGTAATCGCATTGCATGAAATTGATTGTCAACAAAATACAACACTGGTGCAAATTCATAGTTATGAAAATCAAGAAGTCTGTATCATGCACCCCCCAACTCCTCTCAGTGGTAGAAGCTTCTTTTCTTTCTTGACTTGGCATTATTGAGACCTATCCCGAAAGGATATTTTTTCAACATTAGACGTCTACTCCATGAAACTCAAACAACCTGCGTCTAGTAGCGATTGCACTTTTCATTTGAATGCCAAACACCTTTATGTAGAATGGCCAAACACCCCATTGTGATAATCACATTTAGCGTTAGGATCATAGTTTTTAAGGTTTGGTATTTGTAACGATTCAGATGACAAATCGCAACTAGTCCTTCATTGAGAAGTTGTGGCAGGAGCTCTGTATAAGTCATCGGAATGGGAGTGAAATGAACAACTTTCTTCTTTTGATTGAAACCTTTAATGGGCGTTGACATTAGACTATGGTCTTGTTTAGATTTCTTCTCCATCTTTGGATTTTCTTTATTTGAATTTTCTGGCACAGGTGATGCACGAATATCATAATGAGGGATATTACATGTCACTTGAACTTCACTCTCTTTTCTTACAGGATTAGCTATTTTGGAATTTGCAACTGCGGACGGGCCATGTGCAATTTTCATGCTTTTCAATCCAAACTCAATTCTTTCCCTAATGATCACTATAGTCAGAAAATTTGGAAGAGAAACTACCTAGCATGTGCTCATAGAAGGGAGACTGAAACATGTCAATGAACATCAGAATCATCTCCTTATCATGCAAAGGTGGTTCTACTTGGGATATCAATTCTCTCCACCTCTGAGCATACTCTTTAAAGGTTTTGGCCTGTTTCTTCACCATATTTTGCAATTGAAACCTATCTGGAGCCATGTCACTATTGTATTTGTTGTGCTTTATGAAGGATTTCACTAGATCTTTCCATGAGCCAATGTGGGTTGGTTCAAGGTGCATATACCAATTCAAAGCTACACCGCCTAAACTATCCTAGAAGAAATGTATTAATAGTTTTTCATAGTGTATATGAGCTGCCTTTTTTCTACAATACATTGTTACATTGCTCTCAGGACAAGTGGTGCCTTGGTTTTTTTCAATATATGGATGAACCTTGTGTATGATGAAAAATGACATGCATGTTATCCTAAATGTATAAACGAAAATGTGAATGCATGTTAATATGTATAATTGATGTATGAGATGTATGTTACCTATCTAAATGTAATATGCATGAGAAGACGTAAGAAACTTGTTGAGTCTAAATGCCTAATGCATGTCTAAGATGTACAATGCAAGTCAAGATGTATGATGTATGCTGAGATATATAATACTGTCAACACCCAATTTCATCCAGGTGAAAAAAAAATGTTTGTTTCTCAATATTAATAAAAAAAATTCTTTTAGTCTAATTTTTTGGATTTGCTCTTATTCTCTATCATTTTCAAAAAAAAAGGAAAAACATATATTTTGTTTTATTTTTCTCCTATTTTTGTTTTTTAATAAAATACAAAAATATATTTTTTTATGATTACTTTTATCTTGCTATTAGGTTTTTACCTTCTTTATCAAAATAAAAATAAAAGAAAAAAAAGAAAAAAAGAGAGATATATATATATATATATATATATATATATATATATATATATATATATATCTTTATGATTTTCATTAAATATAGATATAAAACAAACAAAAAACATAAGTAATAATAAAATTGATAAAAAAAGAAAAGAAATATGGCTACACGTTTTGCTCCCGCTCCTGCTATGCTCACTGCTTTCCTCTGCAGTTATGCTGCAATGCTGCCACCTCCTATGATAGCACTAGTAAATACCTTATTCATGCAAAATTATTTGTGCAATACTTTATAATACAACTAGCATTACCTAATTTGTTCTCCTTTTTGAAAATATCTGACCAAGTTAGTACCCGGGCCCTTGTGCGTATTTCACACCAAGCAACAATGTTTCTCTCTAACGCGTATATAGACACATTACACTAAGGATGAAAGGGGGAACCCAATGTTATGAAAAATGATAGACACAAGGTGTTCTCATCCTTCTACCTAGAGAAAATGATAATCATCAACAACGAGAATACAACTAAAAGAAGGGAAGGTAGGTATGAACTTAAATTTGATGTTGCATGAATTCCCATGAATGTCGTAATCTGTCTGAATCTCCATGCCATGTTCTATTTGTGTAAATATCCTTTGTTGCTTCATTTTGGGTTTTGAAAACATTGTGCCCTACCCATTCATGTCGCCATCCAAGTCTTCTCCACTTGTTATTCCTGTGTTAATATCCAAACCCCTTAACTTTGTTACTGTTGTGGTTTTCGTAAGAGTCGGTTGAGCAACTAAAACCACAACAACTGTAGAAACCCCAACCCCGAAGTTGTGTGTCGTGTCTTCCACCATATGCCCTACCATGCTCACCTCCATCACCAACCGCCAAGGCAAAAATGCCTACACACTCAAACGTGCCTCCCATGCACCATCACAAACCCATAAAGATACCATCATAGTTGCAACCTTCTCCCTCTCACAACCCTCGCTGCCGCTGCCAACCACTATCAACAGATTCCCTGCCTTGGATCGCGACCACTGACCACAATAAAACCACCGCCCTGCACCTCCACTGTGCACCTCCACCGAGCCTCCAAAAGGCATCCACCTAGACCTCCTTTCTCCTCCATTCCACCTCCATTGAGCCGAGGAGGAAGAGAGGAACGTTTGCCACACCATGGCACGGCGTATCACCGTCGCCGGAGACTTTGTCGGAAAACCAATCTAGCGAGTTTAGTTCTCGAGTAGCCAACTTTGAGAGCAAATTACAGGAGATTTAGGGACTTTTAGGAGAAGCTAAGGGTTGCATTGGAAAGCTGGGTTACCCTCTTTCTAGTGGTATGCCACAACCCTATTTATGAAACCTCTAGATCTCTCAAAAATGAGTGTCAAGATGCAGGTCCAACATGGGTAACTTAGAATATTTTCTGGACATCACATAAAATCATAAACTTGGTCTTGAGGTTGACTTTAGGAGGTTCGTTCTCCCTAGTCATGAAGCTTTAGGAGTTGTATGAGCTATCATTAGAAAGATCTTTTTACCCTCTTTCCATTGGTCTAGGGTGGGTGCATTTATGAGATCATTTGGTCACCGAAAATCACCCCAAAAGTAGTGCCCCAAACTGGTTTCTAGGCTTCCCAGAAACTAAGTCATGAGAGACAGCCAACTAGCCAACTTTGTAGAATTCGTTCTCCCTATCCTTGAACCTTTAGAAGGAGTGTGAGTAGTCTTTGGAAAGTTCGGATCGTGTATCAAAAGGAATGGTACATGTTTAAATATATGATGTATGTTAAGACCTATGATATAGATTTGGGTATGCAATGCATGTCTGGATATGGAATGCATGTAAAAATAAGCCAATGTACATATGTAGGTAATGTATGGTATAAAATGGCATAATAATTATATGTTACCATGAATGCATGAACAGAGATAAAATGTAAATGCGTGTTTATGTGCAATGTTTGATAATATGACATGACTAAAACTAAATGAAAAACCATGCATGTTCATACCTAAAAGGGTACTTATTTCATGATATGTGTATGCAAATATGATATATTAATTAATATGCAAAATGGTGAAGAGAAGAGGAATTCGAAAATCTCCCTTGGTGCCCCTTAAAAAATTCGACATTACGACACCTAAGGTTCTAGATCTTTTACATGCACACTCACAAGGGTTAGCTCCCTAATCCCAAAAGGTATAAAGGTCACCAGAGTTATGACCCTCATTTACTGCTTTATTCAAATTAGTCGATAAACAACTTGCTTATGAACAAGCAAATAAAGACAACAAACTCTTATTAGGATTCTCATGAAAACTATTGTATGAAGTACATCCTATCCAACACCACTGAATAACTCTATTTCAAAACTTTTTTAGACCCAAGCTTATAGGGTCTCACTCATGATGTATGCATAAAAAATGTGTGTAAAGGGAAAAAAATCAGTACCCCAACCCCTACCTGCAAAACAGTAAAAAAAAGTCTCGGGCAGGTATATGACAGATAAACCAAAAAAAGCATGTCGTCTACCCTAGGGTTCAATATTCCAACTATAATTATAAAAGCAGTAAATCAATGTATAAAAACGATAAAGCAAATCATAAAGCAATAAAAGTAAGCAATATATAAAGAAAGGGAAATACAAACATTCATAAAATCACATTTATATGGAAAACTATGGATTTGCCACCATAGTTTATTATGGAAAACTATGGAAAACAAAAAAAGGAAAAGGAATAGTCTACGAACTAGAAATGAGCTCGGAAGTCGGTTAAGTGTGAGGAAGGTATTATCACCCCATAGCGCTTGTCTTAAAATAGTACCTTTAATCGAATGAGCAAAATCAAAGGTGATTTATTAAATGTTTATTTTTCCTGAAAAATAGAAATCAAAATGCAAATCAGGACAAAATGATAATTTTTAAATTAAAAGACCCGACAAAGATTGACCTTGCTCCAATGTATTTCTATCCGTGATAGAAAATCAGGGCTCACGTAGTTCTAAAAGAAAATTGAGTTATTGTAAGAATTTGATATTATTAGAATTTTTTATATTTTTGTATTTTTTTTGAAATTTTATATTATTAGTATTTTTTTATTTTTAAAAATTAGACTTTATTTTGGGATATCGTTAGACGCATACGACCTTTTGATAGTCCAAACAAAATTAAAACTTTTCAAAATAAATTCATTTATGACGCGAACGGTCATTTAAGAATTTAATCAAAAATTTAAAATCAAACATTATTTTTTTGAAAAATGAGTCCAAGGTGTAAATAACAAATTTAAAGGATGCAAAAAAACAATTGTTGGACCAAAGGCCTAAATATCACAATATGTCCACACTCCTTTTCTTTTAATTCAGAACAATTTGGCCGAGCCCAGATTGCTATACCACACGACATCCTTCTTTGCACCACTTTTTTATTCACGTCTCATTTAAAATATTGGGCTAAGCCCAACCATAGCCACAACCACATTATTGCCTTATTGCCTATGCATTCCCTTTACTCTTTGCCAGGTCCACACGGTGTATGTGAAAATTTGGGCTTAAGCCCAATTCACGTACCTAAATCCGCAGCATTACATTTACACTAAAGCGAACGAATTTGAAGAAGAAAACATGAGAACAGTGGTGCAACACCTTAAAATTTACCCTAAGTTTCAGTAAAGCAGTGAGAAACAAAATCATGATGGAGATTAGGTAGTTTTGGTTGAGGTTGGTAGGGGAGGGCTCATGAATGAAGTGGTTGGTTTTGAGATGGGTTTTGAGTGAGAGATGACGGTGCGGTAATCGAAGCCGACAACGGGGAGCAACATGGAAACGTAATGTGTCAGTGCCTTGTTTCTCTCAAGCTCTTTGAGCGCTTTGGTGCCAAGCATGGGGGGAAGAAGACTGCCATCACCTTCGCCTGGTGATTCTGAACGGTGAGCTTCATAGTCACACAGAAGCCTTTCCAGTCCTTTACAGCCTTACTCTTTTTCATTCTTGTTCTGTTCTTTGGGATTGTTGATGAATTGTGGTTTTGGGTTCTGGATTGGAGGAAAAAAATGGGTTGCTAAGATTTATGATATTGAATTGGAAATGATTATTGGTTTCAAGGTTTGAATGTTTTGGTTTAGAATTTTTGGAAATGAGTTTTGGAAATTGGGTTTTGAAATTGATTTCTGATATTAGTTCCTGATTGGGGGATTAGTTTCTAACATTGGCTCTTGGTTGTGGAATTTTGGATAAGTTTGGTTGGTGCTTGATTGAGATATTCCGGAATTAGATGTTTTCTATTTGGTTTTGGTTGGCTTACACTTCTGCTTTTGATTTCTGGAATTTGGGATTTAAGCTTTCTGGTGTGGTTTGGTGTGGTTCATAGAGGGATGAATTAATCGAAACAAGAACATATATATAGATATGATGAATAGACAATAATCAAACCAAAGCCTGACCACAACCAATGGAGAACTTTCCATGTATTTACTAAAACCTCAAAAACCAATGTTAAGAAGTTAGACCTCATTAAGTTTTCTTCTTTCAATTTTCTTTCACAATTGCTTCTAATCTTCCTTCAATTCTTGCCAATTCTCCAACTTTGGACTGATCTTTGAACCCTAAAATCTTTTCTTGATACTTAAGTGTTTAGAGACTGAATCGTATATTATTTTCTTAGAATCCCGTGAACACTCTTTAATTCTTCTTTATATAATACTCATGAATGACGATTCCAATTGATGCATGAACACAATCTGTTTTGAGCCATTGAATACTATTTAAATAAATCAAAAACTAATTATAATGAAAGCTTCAAACTGGTTTAAATGCATCAACGAGAATAACCAATTAAAATTATACTTTTTCAGCTTCTATCCAATTTTCTAAATTTATCAATTCAATTTTTTTTTACATATACAAGAAAAGAAAAAAAAATTGAGCCAAAGCCCAATATAAGGTGGTAAAGAAAACAACAACCAACCTAATAAAAAAAAGGAATAAAATAAAAAACAGAAAAAAATATAGGCCTAGCCTGAAAAGGTATGAATGAACAAAACAAAATAATTAGGTACCGATAGTAAAATGAACATGGAAACCAATAATGGGTCTAGTCCAATAAAACCTGAAAAAAGTAAGTGTAATTAGTAAAATGATTAAAAAAAACACTAAAAATAGAAATATAAAACTTGAAAAAGGTAAGTGTATTTAACGAAATGATTCAACAAAAAGAAAAGCATAAAAAATAGAAATCTAGGCAAAAACCCAATATTGGTAACTAAAAAAAAACGTAAATAAAAAATAGTGTAAAATAGTAAAAATTATTTTTCTTATTTCACCCGGATGAAATTGGGTGTTGACACTCTCTTTGATGTAAAACAACAATAAATCGACCCAAAATTGATTATGGAAGGGTTTGGGTTGGTTTGCAACCACGACGGTTTTTCGTTCTAAAAGTCATGAAATTTTTACTAAAACATTTTAGAGCCATATTGATAGGAAACACCAACAAATGGACCGAAAATGATGTGGGAAACGTTTGGGTACAAAACCAAGTAATCTTGGGTTGGTTTGCATCTTAGTCAACTTTGTAGGATTCCATGCATGAAATTATCATGAAATTTTGACTTGAAGTTCTGTTAGCCCTCGTTGATGTCAAAGAATCGGAAATCGACCCAAAATAGGATGTTGTGAAGGTTTGGGGGCAAAATCAATTTAATTTAGGTTGGTTTGCTACTTTAGCAAGTTTTCACGCCAAAAGTCATGAAATTTTGATTGGACCGTTTTTGAGCCATTTTGATGGGAAATAACAACAAATTGCACGAAAATGATGTGAGGGAAGGTCTGGGTACAAAACCCAATCATCTTGTGTTAGTTTACAACTTAGCTAACTTTGACGGTTGTCGTGCCTAAAGCAGTCACAAAATTTTGACCTGAATTTTTCTTAGCCCTCGTTAATGTCAAACAACCACAAATCGACCTAAAAAAGAATGTTGAGAAGTTTTTAGGCAAATTCAAGTCATTTTGGCTTGGTTTGAAACTTTGGCAGGTTTTCATGTCAAAAGCCATGAAATTTTGACTAGAACATTTTTTAGTCGTATTGATGGGAAACAACAACAAATGCACCAAAAATGATGTGGGGAAGAATTAGGTGCAAAACCCAATCATCTAGGTTGGTTTCTACTTCGATAGACTTTCAAAGCAAAAGTTATGAAATTTGGACCTGGACATTTTACAAGCGTATTGATGACAAACAACAACAAATGAACGAGAATGATGTGGGGAAGCTTTGGGTGCAAAACCAAGTCATCTTGGGTTGATTTATAACTTAGCCAACTTTCAAAATTTCTGTGCCTAAAATAGTCATGAAATTTTGACATGAAGTTCTTCTTTGATCTTAAACAACTTCAAACCGACTTAGAAAATGATATTCGGAAGGTTTGGGGGCAAAACCAAATTACTTTGGGTTGGTTTGCAATTTTCGTGGGTTTTCGTGCCAAAAGTAATGAAATTTTGACTGGAACAATTTTTAGCCACGTGAATGAAAAATAACAACAAATTCATCGAAAATAATGTGTGCAAAGTTTGATTGCAAAACCAATTCATCTTGCGTTAGTTTGCAAATTCGACGGGGTTCTGTGCCAAAAGTCATGAAATTTGGACCGGAACATTTTTTAGCCATATTGATGGCAAGTAATTACAAATAACCAAAATTATTATGGGAATGTTTGATTGCAAAACGAAGTCATCTTGGTTGGTTTCCAACTTCAACGAGCTTTCGTACAAAGGTCATAAAATTTTGACCAGATCATTTTTTAGTTGTATTGATGGGAAACAACAACAAATGGACTTAAAGTGATATCGGGGAAGGTTTGAGTTCAAGACCAAGTTATCTTGGATTGGTTTGCAGCTTAGCCTGCTATAATGGTTTTCATACTTGAAAGAATCTTAAAATTTGGACCTGAAGTTTTCTTAGACCTCATTGATGTCAAACAACCACAAATTGACCAAAAAAAGATGTTAGGAAGGTTTGGAGGCAAAATCTAGTCATTTTTGGATGGTTTGCAATTTCAACAGACTTTCGTGCCAAAAGTCATGAAATTTTGACTAGAACACTTTTGAGTCATATTGATGGCAACCAACAACAAATTGACCAAAAATGGTGTCATTAAGGTTTGGATGCAAAACCAAGTCATCTTGGATTTGTTTTCAACTTAGGCAGCTTCGGTAGTTTTTGTGCTTGAATGAGTCTTGAAATTTTGACCAAGAGTTTTCTAAGTCGTCTATGAAGTTACACAACCACAAATCGGCGCAAAAAGGATGTTGATAAGGTTCGGGATAAAATTAAGTCTTTTTGGGTTGTTTTGGAATATTAGTGGGTTTTTGTGCCAAAAGTAATGAAATTTTGACCGAAACAATTTTCATTTGTATTGATAGGAAACTACAACAAATGGTTCAAAAATTATGTGGGCAAGGTTTGGGGGAAAAACGAAGTCATCTTAGGTTGGTTTGCAACTTAGCCTGTATTGGTGGTTCCCTTGCTTGAAACAGTCATGAAATTTTGACCTGAAATTTTCTTAGCGAAATTTGCTGTCAAACAATAAATTAACCTAAAAGGGGATCTTGTGAAGGTTTATGGGCAAAACCATGTCATTTTGGCTTGGTTTACAACTTCGTCGGGTTTTCATGACAACAGTAATGAAATTTTGATTGAAACAATTTTTTCATTTTTCTGCATCTGCATGATAAATCAATCAATTGATTTTTTTTAAACAATTCATTCTTACGTACTATACTGCACTATATGTAATTCACTGATCAAACTGGTTTGTAACACATTTTTCAATTATGTGTGATTTCATTCACATGTAGTAATGTTCTCTACAAAAAACTATCATTTCTTGATATTTCTTGATAGTTGTATAATATTGATAAATTCAATCTAATGATTGTGTGTTTCAATCAATTACTTTTTTGTGGTTTTGTCTTGTTGAAAAATTGAATTGATTTTTCCATAGATTAAGTTGATTGAATTTTTTTAGTTTCAATTTGAGAAAATTAAATTCACTATTTTGACAAACTAATTGGTTTGCATCTCTTATTGGATTTTCTAATAGGAAAATAAACCAATTGTTTTTTGAATTGAATTGTTTAATTTTCTATTAGGTTGTGTGAAATGAATAATTATCTAATTGTTTTTCTATTTCAATTGATTGTTTTTCTATTATGAGGTAACAAAAAACTGCAATAATATTGATTATTGTGAAAATATTCATTCTTTTAAGTAATCTTTTGCAAAAAAAAAGTTAAAAGTTCAAGTCACCCCCTTCTTGAACTTGACCAAAACTCTTTGCACAACATTAGTTTTGCAACTTCGGTGGGTTTTCATGTTAAAAGTCATGAAATTTTGACCAGAACATTTTTTAGTCGTATTGATGGGAAATAACAATAAATTGATCGGAAATTATGTGGGGAAGGTTTGGGTGCAAAACCAAGACATCATAGGTTGGTTTGCAACATCGACCTTTTTTTGTGCAAAAAGTCATGAAATTTTGATTTAAAATTTTTTTAGCCGTAATGATGGTAAACAACAACAAATAGACCAAAAATTATGTGGTGAAGGTGTGGGTAAAAAACCCCAGTCATCTTGTGTTGATTTGTAACATAGCAAACATTAGTTGTTTTGCATGCTTGATAGCATCATAAAATTTGGACCTACATTTTTCTTAGCCCTCTTTGATGCCAAAAAACCACAAAATAGACCCAAAAGAAGGATGTTGGGAATGGGATAAAACCAAGTTATTTAGGATTGGTTTGCAACTTCGACGGCTTCTTATGGCAAAAGTCATAAAATTTTGACTTGATCATCTTTTAGTCGTATGGATAGAAAACAACAATAGATTCATTGAAAATGATGTGGAGATCGTTTGGGTGCAAAACCAAGTCATCTTGGGTTGGTTTGCAACTTCAATGGGTTTTCATGCCAAAAGTAATGAAATTTTGACTAAAACACTTTTTAGCCTAATTGTTGGGTAACAAAAGCATATGGACCAAAAACGATGTGGGGAAGGTTAGGGTGTAAAACGAAGTTATCTTGGGTTGGTTTACAACTTAGACACCATTTTTGATTTCCATGCTTCGAAGAGTTATGCAATTTTGACATGAAGTTTTCTTAGTCCTCTTTGATATCAAACAACCACAAATCGACTCAAAAAAAAATGTTGGAAAGGTTTCGAGGCAAAACCAAGTCATTTTGGTTTGGTTTGCAACTTCGGTGGATTTTCGTGTCAAAAGTAACGAAATTTTGACTAGAACAATTTTGAGTCATGTTGATAGGAAACAACAACAAATGGATCAAAAATTATGTGGGCAAGGTTTGTGGGCAAAACCAAGTCATCCTGGGTTGGTTTGCAACGTAGCCTGCTTTGGTGGTTCCTGTGCTTGAAAGAGTCATAAAATTTTGACCTGGAATTTTCTTAGCAAAATTTGTTGTCAAACAATAACAAAATTGACCCAAAAAGGGATCTTGTGAAGGTTTGGGGGCAAAACCAAGTCATTCTGGCTCGGTTTGCAACTTTGAGGAGTTTTCGTGACAACAGTAATGAAATTTAGATCAAAACACTTTTTAGCCGTATTTATAAGAAACAATAAGAAATGGATTGAAAATTATGCGGAAAAGGTTTGGGTGCAAAACATAGTCATCTTGGGTTGGTTTGCAACTTGGTCATCACTAATGGTTTTTGTGCCTGAAAGTGTTATGATATTTTGACCTGAAGTTTTCTTTGCCCTCTATGATGTAAAAAAACACAAATCGACCAAAAAAGGATGTTACAAAGGTTTGGTGGCAAAACAAAGTCATTTTTGGTTCATTTTCAAGTTCAGCAGCTTTTCGTGGCAAAAGTCATCCAATTTTGACCAAAACATTTTCTTGAGTTGGGCCTATGATTTTAGTATGAATGAAAGTGATAAGGCTTCTCTTATATTGTTCAAGTCCAAATCAATTGACAAAAGTAACAGATTTTGAAAAATGTTCATTGTTCGAGATCCCAACAAAAGAGAAATAAATTTTAAATTAGCACCATTACACAATACATCTAAATACAAACCTTAATTTATAATGAAAAATATTAAACACAATATCATATAGGCTTAAGCATATAACTTACCAAAAGATCACTACAACTTTCAAAAACATCTTGAGCTTTTAGAACACTCTGTTTGAGGTGATAAGCCTGCACTGTTTGAAATGTTGCATTGCAAATATAATAAAAAAAGTCTATCTTTGGGGTGAAAATTCTCAAACCTTTTGGTGGGGAAATTAGAGAAATGAGCATCGCAACTTGAAGGTTTTCAACAAAAACATCTAGTTCACTAATCATAAAAAATTTAAGCTCCAAATATTTCAAAATTATGTTCATAATTTTGAGTTTCTTGAACCCAGATGAATTAATGAGATTAAACTTCTCCAAACACAAGCAATTATCCAAAATTCCATTAATGGTTTCATCCTCAATTATCATTATCTTAAGCTTTAATATTCTCAACTTCTCACAACTTTCGAATGTCAATGATACTTCACTATCCAATCTATAGTTGGTCAATTTAAGAGAATAAAGATTTGAAAAGATCCTAGGTCTGAAATCAACCTCTTCGCACACTCTAGGTTTGTTGTCACAAACTCAACCCATTTTTCCACATCATTAGCAAATATGTTTTCACGGAAGTGCCTATAACGACAACTAATCAAATCACCAAGATGATGATGCAATACCTAGTACACAATTTGATCATATGCCTCAGCATGTTTGATAGGACCAAAATTCACCCTTTTAGGTAATGAAATATTAAGTTGAGATAAAGGATTAAACATGTGTCTCACATCAAAATCAAGGGAAGGGGTCTGCTTCCACAAGGGTTTCCATCGTTTGGAAAGAACACTATTTCTCACTGCTTTGTCAATCGAAAGGGAAGAGATGATTTGGGACAACACTGCATCTGGGAGCTAGTTAACTAAGTCTAATCCTCCGTTGTTTCTTCTTCTCACATTGATGATTTATGATGTTGTCATGGGATTTTGTTTTCTCTTGTGCAAAAGATATCTCAAAACATGTGACTTGATGAAAAGGATGTGAGCTTAACCTACCTTATAATAATTTAAAATGGAGAGAGAATATTATGTTATTATAATAAATATTTTTAATATTAACATTTCTATCTTTCTTTGTTGACAATTGCTTTTCTCCATTTGCACTTTTTTTTCCTTCATTAACACTTATTTTTTCATATTTTGTAAAAATAATAAGGTTACAAAAAAGTATATGAATGAATTAAAGGATATTTGAAAATATTTTTTTGTGATTGGTGTGAAAATGTTTTAAAATAAGATGAATATTTGTTGTTATTTTACAATTTTTTATGTCAAAATAAGATTAAAAAAAAGTATTAGGTAAATTGAGAAATGAAATTGATGACTCTCATTCCTTCATACTTAAAAGCATTACTATTTGTTAATGATCATTTTGAAAAGTAAATTAGAAATTATTAGATGAACAACATTAACCTATATGCATAGGTTCTCAATTAAAACTTTTCCATTTTAATCCATTAAAAATTGTTTTATTTTGCTATATGTTGTTTATTTAAGTCATAAGTTGTTCGTCAAGTGATCATATCAACGAAGACGAAGAATGACATGTAATTTTTTTAAAATCTTTTTTGTTTAAAATGTGAAAAATAATTATTGTAATGAAAATAATATGTTTTCCCTTCTCTTCTCTTGTATTCTTTATTTCTTTTAATTTTATTATTTAAATTTAAAATAAAAAAGAAAAATAAGATCAACTTGATATAGAATTTTTCTCGTATTCTTCATTACAGAAAAGGATATACGAATTTGAAGAAAAACAACAATATTTATATGATATTGATTAATTTTGAAGTACTACATATCAATAAACAATGAAATCCAAAGTAGAAATAAACATGGTATGGCAAAGCAAAATAAAAAATATTTATTGAAGGTCATAAGCCAAATATAAAAATTTATTGGGAATTTAAAAAAGAATGTAGGTGTTACCCGGTATAACGTGTTACATATTGACAAATGTCAATAAATAATAAACATAAAAAAAGTGTTAAAATTTGAACGAGTCGAAGACAGAAGAAAAAAAATTATTACTATATGAGAAAATCTGCAACCCTATTGGAGGTAAAAAAAAAAAAAAATTATTGTTCGTTATAACTTTTTACAGTGTATTTGTAATATTTAAAAGACTAGTATCATATATACACAGTATCAATGTAACATTTTTCAAATAATTTTTAAAAAGCTAGTATAAAGGAAAAAAATAGTAATTATATATATATATATATATTATGAGATATTCTAGCTTTTTTGCTAGTAAGAGTGGTCGTTGCAAACAATATAGGTATACAAATTGTGATAAAATGGGGAAAGAGATATATCAATTTAGTTCAATAATTAAAAGTTTCAAAAAGATTATTTTTTCAAAAAATTAACATAATATTTTTCTATATAAGGATTCCTAAAATCTTATTGTATTATTAGGAAGACCGATCACCCCAATTAATACCTAATTGCATGATCCGCAGTTATAAATTTTTGAGTGACGAATTTATTTCCTATGCAATAAAATTCAATTCAAACGCCTTAGACGATCTCAACGCCTTGAAGTGTTAGATTATCTACCCTCTTCAAAGCATTAGATAGTCAAACTATGATCACACGTTAGATAGTCTAGACCTCGTCAAAGCATTAGACAGACTAGTCCTCATGAAAGTATTAGATAGTCTAGTCCTCGTCAAAGTGTTCTCGTTGAAGTGTTGGACGGTCTAGTCCTCGTCAAAGCATTAGACGGTATAGTCTATATCAAAGTGTTAGACAATCTAGTCTTCACCAAAGCATTAGACAATCCAGTCTTTGCTAAAGCATTAGATTATATAGCCTTCTTCTCTGTCTTAGATGATCCCTAAGGCAAAATGTAACAGTGACTGTGTATTTCTTTCACAATGATTCTTATTGTGTCATTTTCATTTATTAAACCTTGTTTAAACTTATGTTTTTGAATTTAAAATCAAAGTTTGAATCCAACATTTATAAGTTTTATAAGTTTACAATGTTTTCAATTGTGCTTTGAAGAATATTTTCTAATATACTGATTAAATGGTTTTTTAAATTCAAAGATATCATCAAGTTTAATCAAATGTTCAAAATATAAACAGAAATAGAAAGTTTTCGAAAATAACGTTATACATTTTCTCTGTTTTAAAAGTTTTCATATACTTTATTTGCTTTGATTACAAGATATTGAATTTTCTTTGGAATTATTTCCTTTAGCATGTTGAAGCTTTGAAGTGCAAAATTAATTTCAGATCAATATTTTCTTTTTAGAGTGTTTATAACGAAGAAGACGAGTTCTGCTGAGACATGTTTTTGCAAAAAGTTAGCTCTTGCTGTTTAAGATTTGAAAGGGTATTCTCTCATGAACCTATATAACGAATTTCAAATCAACATTGAATACACATCAAGAAGAGAACAATAATGGTTTAGAGTTGAGACAAAAAAAGAATTCGAACAATGCATTATATACCTGTTGTCTAATACCTGGGTCTTTGTATTGAAAACTTTGTAATCCTTCACTATTGTGAAATGAACTCTTGTGAGCTTTAGTTGTGCTTTTTTTTACAGTGAGAGATTAAGACTGGTTTAACCTTTGAGAAGTTTGTGTACATGTGATAACATGAAGCTGAGTACTTGCTATAATTGTTTGTTGATTAGTGAAACCTCTCAAGTAGTTTGCTTGAGAGAGAACTAGGCATAGTCCAAAAGTTAGGGTGAACCAGTATAAAAATCTTGTTGTGTTGTGCTCATATTTTTTGTATTAGAAGGTCTACTTGTTCATTTTATTTTTTAGCGAATTGAGTTCAAGCTCCATTGACCCCTCTTCTAGAGTCAACTATTCTTATGGTTGGTATTAGAGTTAACATTATGGATTAGTTCTCTACAACACTTAAGGCGCAATCCTGTCATGGCACCAAAACCGAGGTAGCCACCAAAACTACCAAATTTGGCTCACGCACAAACCAAATCAAGATGACTTCCAACTTCATTTTGCATGCATTTGTAATGATTTCCAATCAAAAGGGCTCAAAAATCGCAAGGTCGAAATTTCACAACTCTTGGTACCAAAACCGGGCTAGCGCCAAAACCACCAAACTTGGCTCAATGCAAACCAAGTCAAGATGACTTGGTTTTGCTACCAAACCTTCCTAACTTGATTTTTGGAGAATTTGTGGTGCTTTGTAACCTAGAGGGCTCAAAAATTGCGAGGTCAAAATTTTGTGACTCTTGGTACCAAAACTGGGATAGAAACTAAAACCACCTAAATTAGCTCACTGCAAACCAGGTCAAGATGACATGGTTTTGCCACCAAACCTTTCCAACTTCATTGTGGGGGCATTTGTGGTGCTTTCCAATTAAGAGGCTAAAAAATCTCAAGGTCGAAAATTCATGACTCTTGACACCCAAACCAGGCTAGCCACGAAAATCACTAAACTTGGCTCACATGCAAACCAACTCAAGATGACTTGGTTTTGCCACAAAACCCTCCCAACTTTGTTTTGGGTGCATTTGTGCTGCTTTCCCATCAAGAGGGCTCAAAATCCATGAGGACGAAATTTCACGACTGATCGCATCAAAATCGGGCTAGCCACCAAAACCACCAAATTTGGCTTGGTGCAAACCAAGTCAAACCCTAAACCAAGTCAAGATGACTTGGTTTCGCTACCAAACCTTCCTAACTTCATTTTGGGTGCATTTAGGGTGTTTTCCAATCAAAACGGCTCAAAAACCACGAGGTCAAAATTTCAAGACCCTTGGAACCAAAACCTAGCTAGCCACCAAAACAATCAAACTTGGTTCACATGCAAACCAACTCAAGATGACTTGGTTTCGCCTCCAAACCTTCCGAACTTCATTTTGAGTGCATTTGTGGAGTTTCCCAATCAAGAAGACTTTCGCGAGGTTGAAATTTCACGACTCTTGACACCAAAATCAAATAACAAAAAAAAAATAAAAATAAAAATTGTTTTTCAATGTTAATATAAACTATTTTTTGAATAATAAAAATAAATTTATATAAATTGTGGACCAAAAATTAAAAAGAAAAACATAACAAAAATGTCATCCCACTTACCAAAGAAAATCCCAGCCAATAACAATATTTTGCTGATGACTTAACCAATATTAGAAAGTACAAAAAAATAACACAACTTGGAACCAACAACGTCATCCTTTCTAATCAAACCAAACTGAAACCAAGGAAACAAAGACTTACCACGTTATTAAGTCGCTACTTTTGCTTGATGTCCCTTCTGACGAAAACGCAAGTGAATCTAAGAAACCCAAAGAAAGTAGCTGCGATGTTTTTCGATAAGGAAGTAGAACTGAAGAACGAGGATGAAGAGTTAAGGTAAAATGGAAACTTTTAACAGCTGTTATTTGTAAATCTATGTCATATGAACTATTTATAAGCATAATATGATGACGTGAAGATTTAAATAGGAAAATATTTAATATTAAAGATAAAATCAATTCTAAAAATTTAATTATAGATATCGCTTCTATGTGATTTTAGTGTCATTAATTATTCTGAATTATCTTTTACATTTGAATAAAGTAAAGATGATTTTACACACATTTATTATTGACGATTTCAATAATTAAAGAAATGTATAAAAAATAAGAGTGTATATCCCGTATTTATGGATGACATTACGTTTTGATATCTATATAATCTGAATTTATTTATTTAATCATCACATTTGAATTAGATTCTAAAAGATTATAAAAACACATAGAAAGAAAGATTATATATATATATATATATATATGAGAAATTCATATTACATTAAACATAATAAATAATACAAAATATTGTGTTCCATCTTTTTTTTATTTGTATAGATATTGCTAAGATAAAAAATAAGAAAATATTTTTCTTATATAAAATTTAATATAGGATAATTTGTGAAAGGGGTACTTATAAGAGATATCCTGGTAATTATTATATTTAATGACACCCTTTTAATATAATTAAAATTATTATTTGATTTAATTATTATTACAAATGACATTAGTAGAAAAAAGGGCTTCTACATCGTCAATACAATGTCCGTTAAACCAAAAATTGACATTGTCAAAAATACGGTGACATTTTTGTAAGTAAATGAATATTATGACGTCGGTTTTTAATAAACCGACGTCGGTATACATACATGACACCTCAGTTACCACTTACAACCGTACTCAAAAATACTGTAAAAATTAAAATTTTAAATTTTAACTTTTTTTTTTTTGGCGGTGAGTGCATAACATCGGTTGGGAGAGGCCAACCGACGTTATGTGGAGGATGCATGATGTCGGTTTTAGCCCAGTAACCGACGTCATGTGTGTGGCGTACAAATTTGGGGTGAATTGGGGTTGGATGTGGGTAAATTTAGGGTTTTAATGACGTCGGTTGGCCTCTCCCAACCGATGTCAGTGAGCATAACATCGGTTCCCCCCTCTTAACTGACGTTATGCTCCTTCTTTAATCTCCACCACGCGTTTTCTCATTCACTTTTTCTTCTTTCTTCCACTACGCATGCCTCCTCCGTCACTGTTCCGAGCCATTCTTCGCCATTTTCGACCTCCATTCTTGCTTCCTTCACCTCCATTTTTGATTTCCTCCTTCATTACAGTTGGTTGGTTGCTTTGAACAGTGCCATTCTCGTTGAAGCTTCGCTTGCGGTAGGCATTACGCTATAAGCTTCCTTTCTCCATCTTTTTTGTTTCATTTCACTAGTTTAAATGTTTTATGGACTATTTGTTTGGTTTTGATGGTTTTGCAAGTGTTTGTTTCGCTGCATTTATCTTTTGGAGATAATTTCTTTGTAAAGTCGATGCTGCTGCACCGTTGCTCTACAAGAGGTATGTATTGAACTACTATTTTTTATTTTATTTGATCATTGTGGAATATTGAAATGCTTGATTGATTGGAATGCTTGTGTTTATTAAAATGCTATTTGTATGTAGTTTGATATATAACTAACGCGTTTGGGTTGAGTCTGGGGATGTTCGATCCCCGACAATTTTGTATTTTATTTGAGCATTCTTGAATATTAGAATGCATATTAGAATGCTTGTAAGATTGGAATGTTTGTTTGTATTGAAATGGTATTTGGGTATAGTTTGATAAATAAGAAAGGCGTTTGGATTGAGTCCAAGGATGTTCGATCCGTGGCAATGTTTTAGTTTATTTGGACATAAAGTAATCTGTATGAAAATCTTTCACTAAATGTAGTGATGGATCGAAGTTGGATAAATGTTAATCAGATTAGTGATGTGTATGAGAAAGGTGTTGAAGATTTTTTAGAATTTGCTAAACGGAATGGAGCAGCAATAAATGGAAGATATTACTGTCCTATGTGTGAAGTGTGTGAATTTAAAAAGACTAGATATTGAGTTGATACGAGAGCATGTTCTTTGTGATGGTTTCTTGAAGAACTATACAACATGGACTTGGCATGGTGAAGTTCTAGACTTACCATATGCATCTGAGAAAAATAAATGTGAACATTCTAATCTATATCCTGAAGATTGCATGGATGACATGATTTGTGATATTGGAGGAGAGAGTGTCCACCAAGCCCATGTGTTTGATTCTTTGAAAGATGATTCACTAACACAATTGTATCCTGGTTGTTCAAGTTTCACACGTTTGTCTACAATATTACGGTTATTTAATATGAAGGCAAGAAATGGATGGACTGATAGAAGTTTTACTGAATTACTTGAACTTTTGCATGAAATACTTCCTCAAGATAATACATTGACGACCAGTCACTATGAGGCCAAGAAGATATTGTGTCCAATGGGTTTGGAGTACCAAAAAATACATGCTTGTCCAAATGATTGTATATTGTATAGAAAAGAATACGAAGGATTGCATAAGTGTCCCATATGTGGAGTATCAAGATACAGAGTAAAGGATGAGGACGAGGATGAAGATGACATGAAAAAGGGTCCTCCTGCCAAGGTATTGTGGTATCTTCTAATTATACCACGTTTAAAACATTTTTTTTGCCAATGTTAACGATGTAAAGAACTTGAGATGGCATTCAAATGGAAGAAAATGTGATGGGTTGTTACAACATGCTGCCGATTCACCACAATGGAAGAAAATTGACTCTTTGTATCTTGAGTTTGGAAGTGATCGAATAAATCTCAGACTTGGTCTTGCAACTGATGGAATGAATTTGTACGGTAATTTAAGTAGCAAACATAGTTCATGGCCTGTTTTGCTAATTATTTATAATTTGTCGTATTGGTTGTGCATGAAGAAAAAATATATAATGTTGTCTATGATGATATCAGGACCAAGGCAACCTGGAAATGACATAGATGTTTATCCAAGTCCTCTGATAGAGGATTTGAGGTTGTTATGGGATGAAGGTATCGAGGTTTTTAATGCATATGAAAAGGTCAATTTCAATTTGCGAGTATTGTTATTGTGCACGATTAACAATTTCCCAGCATATGGAAATTTGAGTGGTTATTGTGTCAAAGGACATCGTGCTTGCCTGATATGTGAAGAGAACACAAGTTACCATAAACTAAAACATGGGAGGAAGACATGTTACATTGTTCATCGAAGGTTTTTGAAACGTAATCACCCTTACCTCAGGTTGAAAAAAGCTTTTAATGGTTGTCAGGAAGACAGAACAGCACCTCCACCTTTAACTGGTGAGGAAGTCTATAACAGAGTGTGCCAGGTCGAAGTCACTTATGGGAAAACCCTCAAGCATAGTGGTGTGAAAAACATTTGGAAGAAGAAATCAATATTCTTTGAACTTCCATATTGGTCAAAGTTAGATATCAGACATTGATAGATGTAATGCATGTGGAAAAAAATGTTTGTGATAGTATAATTGGGACATTGCTAAATATTAAAGGAAAGAAAAAAGATGGAATAAATGCTCATAAAGATCTGGTTGAGATGGGTGTTCGATTGGAGTTACAACCACAACCTCATGGTAAACGAACATACTTGCCACCAGCTTGTCACACATTGACAAAATTTGAAAAGATCAGTTTTTGTGGGTGTTTGAGAGGAGTTAAAGTACCACAAGGATACTCTTCGAATATCAAAAGTCTCGTATCAATGGAAGATTTGAAACTTATGGGATTAAAATCTCGTGATTATCATGTTCTGATGCAAGACCTTCTCCCAGTGGCTATTCATGGAATTTTTCCAAAAAATGTTAGACAAGTCATCACTCGTCTTTGCCTATTCTTCAATGCTATTTGTAGGAAAGTAATTGATCCTACGAGGTTGGATGAGTTAGAAAATGAAGCCATCATTCTCTTGTGTCAACTAGAGATGTACTTTCCTCCTTCATTTTTCGATATCATGGTGCATTTAATTGTTCATCTCGTAAGAGAAATTAGAATATGTGGTTTTGTGTTTTTACGATGGATGTACCCAATTGAACGATGCATGAAGATTTTCGAAAGGTATGTGAAGAATCCATATCGACCAAAAACATCTATTGTTTAGAGATATATTGCAGAGGAAGCAATTGAGTTTTGTACCATGTATATGTCAGAAGTAGATGTTATAGGCATATCGAGGTCGAGGTATGAAGGAAGGAAAGAAGGCAAAGGCACAAGAGGTGTGAGGATAGTTCAAAAAGATCAACAGCAGGTACTCCAAGCACACTTGTATATTTTGAATAATATTGATGATGTTCTTCCTTACATAGATGAACACAAAATGTTCTTGAAGACAATAAACCCACGAGCAAATGAGAAGTGGTTATTGAATGAACATAACAAGATGTTTTTGAAATGGTTTAAACACAAAATTCTTCAAAATGGTTGTCATGTTGACGATTTGAAATGGTTAGCACGAGGACCTAACTTTGATGTGATAACATGGTCTGGGTATGATATTAACAACTTCTCTTTTTACACAATTACTGAGGATTAGAAAAGTATAATGTAGAATAGTGGTGTCACCCTTTAGGCAGAGTCAATGCACTTTGCTAGTTCAAAAGACAACAATCCTATTATGGCTACAATAAGTTACTACGGAGTAATTGAAGAAATCTGGAAAGTTGACTACGTCAACTTTAGAGTTCCAATATTTAAGTGTAAATGGGTTTATAGTAACACAGGAGTGCATGTTGATGATTTTGGTTTTACCTTGGTTGATCTTGGTAAGATAGGTTATAAGAAAGATCCTTTCATCATGGCTTACCAAGCAAAACAAGTTTTTTTATGTCAAAGATCCTTCTAATGAAAGGTGGTCAGTTGTTATACAAGGGAGAACTGAATACGATTTTGACAACCATGACGACTCAATAGTCCAACATGCTCACAACTCATTATCAAGACACGTATCTCCTATCAACGAGGAAAATGATGATGATGAAGTACATGCTACACGAACCGATCACAATGAAGGAATATGGGAAAACATTGTAACACTGCCAGAATAAAATAAAGTGATGTTTAATTATTTGTTGTTTTTATTTTAAGCATTTAATGTTAAGTTTAATTAATTTTGTAAGTTTTAATCTTATGTTTATGTTCTTTTTAGGTCATGGCTGATTCACAGGTTAAGAGCAGAGAACCTACACAGTTGAGAGATATTACTGCTACTAGACTTCGTGTTTCAAGGTTGTAATAGACCTGGAACCTCAGACTGTTAGGGCTTCAGGCCCTAATCGTGTCATGTTTAACAACTATTTGGGTGTTTTGGCACGTACAAAGGTGTCTATTTTGCTTCCGTCTTAGGATCATGTCACTGAAGCTGAGAAAAATATGATATGACAGGATCTTACTATAAGTCATTCATTTAAAGCTTATTATTATAAGTCATTAATGATGATAATTATGTATTATATTTTTCATGACTTGTTTATTTTATTTTGCAGACAAATTTTGAGTTTGAAACATCTCCATACATAAGAAAGAAAATTATGTCATCTATTGCTATCAAATGGAGAAATTTCAAGACAAACTTGACCAAGTGGTCCGTCTTTGGTCACCTCAAGAGAAAGTCCCCATGTGAGAAATATACTATTGATGAAGAGACTTGGACACAATTTGTCCACTCTAGAGAGGATCCTTCTTGGCAGGTTTGTTTTATCCATCATAATTTCATTAAATAATATGACTTGGCAACAAAACTTTTAATTTATTGTGTAGGAGAAGAGGAAGAAAGCACAAGACATCCAGCGGAGGAATGTCAACCCCCCACCGATTGTCTTAGGTGGGCTATGATTTATTAGAAAAGAAAATAATGGATGAAAAATTGCAAAGATTAAGAGAAGCCTCAGGTTCAGATGAAGACATTTCTCCTCCATCCCCTCCTAGTCGACATGAGAAATGGAAGTTGGCTAGGACTAAACCTGGAGCGCAGATGACATTAGCTGAGGCTTATGAGATTGCCCAGCGCATTGTAAGTTAATAACAATTTACTCATGAATTCTAATGTCTTACTATTATACAATGTTGATATATTGTATTCTTTTTTTCACAGGATTCTCAGGTGGAGCAAAACTCCCAGGGCAGTTTTGTGATTCAAGGAAGACAAGATATATTGACTACTGTTCTGGGTACTGAGGAACACCCCGGTCGTGTACGGACTGCTGGCTATGGTGTGGGTGTGAGACAATATTTTGGTTCTGCTCCACGGTCTAGCTCATCTCAGAATGCAAATATAGCCATAGAGATATCTTGACTTAAAGATGAATTGAGGTCTCAACTTAAAGATGAATTGACCTCTCAAATTGAACAAAAAGTGCGAGATAAAATAAAAGATGAGTTGAGACGTGAAATTAGAAGAGAATTTGAGGAGTTATTACAGCAACACACTCCTTTGCAGGAAGGTGTAGAGTACCTACACGTGGGAGAGCTAGCACAAAGGGGACTTGTGCTGCATCAGACGAGGAGGAAGAGGAGGACACTAACACTGATACCTCATACCAGTGTAAATTATTTGTTGGAGATCCTCCTCGATTGGTGGCGATTGGGAGAGCGTTTCCCACATCTTCGACGCTCCATACAGTGCCACTTGGAGATGATTTTGCTAGAGTGGTCGTCAAAGAAGTTAGATAGGCAGATGCCGAGGTGCCTGTGCCTACATCAGAGATTAGACTTGTGGGAGAGGCACTTGGTACATTTATTGCATGGCCTACACATCTCCTACAGACCATTTCTAAAAGAACTCAGGTATTGTGATTTGTCTTAATCTTATTTAAATTCACAGTTAATGTTAATTAATACATTTTGTTTGTGTTACAGGACCAAGGAAGTAAAGGGAAATCACCAACTCATGATTTAAGTCCTAGGTCTCCACCAACTGAGTCAGAAGTGAATCCACTTCAAGAGTTGACTTGTATACTCCACGAGTATTTTAATAATCTAGCTCAAATTCCTTGGAAAACATTTATCTTTGGGATTGAAGGTGCCCCACTATATATATCAATGCAAGACATCTGGGAACTAGTTGGTGGTTCCCAAATGTTAAACATTAATATAATTCAGTTTTGGGTGATGTAAGTATACCTTTCTACATGTTTGCTAATTATTTATTTCATCAACTTATCCTATTACTAACATTGATTTTCACAATGCAGGTATATATATGATTTAGTTTATAACACAGGAAATCCTGATATTTATAGATTTCTTGAACCACAAAGTTTACAAAGGTCTAGAAATAAAATGATTGACACTCATACCTATATACAAAACTGGATTTCAGAATCGAGGAAGAGAATTTACTTTGCCCCAGTTATCCATCAGTAAGTTTCAAATCTTTATATTTTGATCTTAAGTAATGTTGAATATATTACATTATTAATACATTTTCTTATTTTAGGTATCATTAGCTTTAAGTATTATATATCACTATTTTATGTACAAATAAGCAATTTACTAAAAAAACTTGGATTTTAGTGCAATGAATGTGTGTAAGGTTCTTTGCGGGAGATTTTCATCCACAACCCAAAACCTCCAATGGATACAGACTAAGGTATTTAACTCTAAATTTAATCAAATTTATTAAAATTAGCATTATTCAAATTTTTGACGATTGAAACTTTAATGAAAGTGCAATAAGCAACGAGGAAGTTGGGAATGTGGATATTACATTATGAACTGGATGAGAACCATAACAAGAGCTAGGATCATGGATTCTTGGGAGCATGTAAGTTTTTCTCTTATAAGTTTGTAAATATGTCAAAATGTTTGTTAATTTTAAAGTTCTAAGATTAAACTTTGTATTTATTTCAGGCTTTTCAAAATACAAAGCCATTGGACAAGAATGATATAGAAGAAATTCAAAAAGAATGGGCAAAGTACTTTCTCAAAGTTAGGAGTCAATCTTAGTGTAGATTAGAAGTAGTTCTTATAGTATTACAAGTAGATTGTAGGGTAAATTAGTGTATATACTAAGAACTACAATTGCATATCATTTTGTGTATTGAAATGAATCTGGCTGGTTTCTGAAATTGATGCAGGGAGGTTAGTAGTTTCTTTACTCTGTATATTTTAAAAAAAACAAACACAACGTCAGTTATGGTTAAAACCGTCATTGTGATCGAATCACCACGTCGGTTATGGTCAAAACCGACATGGTGGTGCATCTTAAAATTCAAACAGAAGAAGCACCACGTCGGTTTTGGCACCAAACCGACGTGGTGCTTCTTCTATTTTCAATTTCCAGTAAAATCACAACGTCGGTTATCTGGTCTTAACCGACGTAGTGGTGAACTACGTGGTTATTTAACCGACGTTTGATTCAACGTCTCCTGGGTCAATGTCGATTCGAAAATCGACGACAAAGGCCTCTCAAAACTGACGATGAAGGCTATTTTTTTTATTAGTGTGAATCCATTTTTGAGAAATCAAGAAAATACAAATAAATAAAGAAAGAACATATCAATATATTAAAAGATAAAAATAGAACATACTTATATATACACAAAAGATAAATTCTATTCTGGTTACATAAAATAGATTAAGCCCTACTCACAGTAGATAAGATAAAATTATTTGTATTCGTTATTCCATTTCAATGATATAAACATTACTTCTTTCAATAATCATTATTGTGACAATCCACAAACTTTGAATGTGAGTCAAGTGCCCTCACAAAATTAATGTTACATTTATTTACTCTTTTAACAAGTAAATAAATGTATAAAAGATAAATCTTTTTTAGCCTCAGTTAATATTAAATTATTAACTAAAATAAAATAATTTTAAATGGTTAATTTAAAGTTATAGTGACAAAATCTATTTTAATCATTAATAATAATAATAATAATAATAATTATTATTATTATTATTATTATTATTTCAAATAATTCGTTAAAAGAAATTGAACCGAAGTATGAACTATGATGAGTAGACATAGAACATATAATTACTACACATCATATTATAATTATTAATAATAATTTTATTATTATTAATATTATTATGAGTATTTTTAATAATAATAAGATTATTACTAATGTCATTTTTGTTATAATTAATAATAATAGTAATGTTAATAATAGTATAGGTAACAATATTAATAATAATAATAATAATAATAATAAAATAATTATACTTATAATTACAATAACAATAATATTAATGATGGAATGAATAAAAATGGTTTGATAGTGATTTCTTGCCTTCTCTTATTTTTCAGTTCCATTCCTACCTGCATTTTTTAAAAAATTTATGATTTTATTGTAGGTAATTTTTTCTATATATTTAATTTTTTTTGTTGTAGATAGTTATTTGAATTTTAAAAAACTAGTTTCTTGATACATAAAATTGTTAACACAGCAAGGTAGTCAAAAGGGTAAAATTGAAAAAAAAAATGTGTAAACCAAAGTGTATCCTCTTTATTATTTTTATTACAATTGTTTTTACTGTTATAATTTTATCATATTAATTATTATTACAATTAATTATCTAATAAGTAATTATAATATTAATAATTATAATAATTATCATAATAGTTATAATAATAGTTATAATAATAATAATTATTATTATTATTATAGTAATAATTAAAATAATAATAATTTTATAATTATAATTTGATCAATAATAATATTAAAATATTTATAATTATAATTATAGTAATAATTGTTTTTCGGTTACATTTCAGCTTTTAACAACGTTAATTTTATTTTACTTCATAAAGTCACTGATTTAGCAATTAAATTTTAGTTACTACCATTTTTTTATTGTTATTTGACTGGTTATACAAGTTAATACTACTAATAAATTATTTCGACATTGACATAAATGAAATAGAGAGTTATCGTAAATGTTGTCTTGAAAAAAATAAGAGAGTGCTTCTTTTTTTTTTTTTAGTCTTATCTTGAAAAGTTTTCTTAAATAGTGGTTTGCATTGCACTTATCCTTGGAATTCTCCTTTCAATATGGCATGTTCTTTCCTCCTTCCTCCCTTCAATCCATTTTAAGTTTTCATTTCTATTTGTTTCTTGCTTTTTTACTTGTTTCTTAAATGTGTTGAATACATTCTTTCTTAATCCTCATCCATAATTGGGTCTAATCTTCACCTTCTTGCATATTTTTTTCTCATCTCCAATTGTGTTGAACAAGGTCCTAATCAGATCTCCACAACCATATGAAATGGTATCAAGAGCCAAAAGATCAACCAAACGCATGGAGATTTTCACCACCATCAATAAAGGTGTTCTTGAAAAGAGGGTTTGAAACCCATTTCGGTGCAAGGCGATTTTCCATTTTTCCTTAATTCTTCTTGTTGGTTGAATCATCTTTGGGTTGAATACAACATGTTTTGTATTTTTGTTCATTAGTTCATCTATTAAGCAAGTCATTATATCTATTTCTTGTGACATTTATCTAAAATTTTTTTTCTCTCTAGGCATGGGTATGATGTTGATACTTGATTGATTTTGTGTTCTTATGTTTTTGTTATTTCTGAGTTTTTATTTTTTTTCTTAAAGTTTTCTAAAACTTAAAAAGTGTTTAATCTTGGTTTGAGAGTTTACTTAAGAGAAAACATGTTTTAGAATATTAAAAACCCATGAACATTAAGAAGCAAATGTTGTGATCTTTGTATTTGAGGTTGTCTTTTTGAAGTTTGGTTTTCAAGAACTAAAATCAAAACCAATTTTGATAGGGATACTATCTTGGTTGACTGAGGCATATATGACATCAAAAACAAAAGAAAATTGCACAAAAATGAGATCACCAAGTGTTTGACAAAAGGTTGTTATTATTAGTTAGCCCTAGTCCCTTGAATCAATTTTCATATTCACTTCGTAGGGGATTGTTGAATTTTTTAACAGATATTTTTAATTTCTTTTCTTGAATGTGTGCTTCTTAGGTGCCTTTCATATCAAATATTTTACATGAATCCAATGGGTGAAGATTTTACACTAAATTTCACCCTTCTCTGAGTCTTTTTCAAGCTTTTCTGTACCTTTTTGCATATAAACTTGTCCTACAAGTGGTATATTATTTTCTCTATCTTTTTCTTTTTGAGCATTTTTTATATTGTCTTTCTCATTTTTGCGATTTTGTTCAAAATTTTTCAAGAATTTTAAGGTTTAGTGCATTTTAAGTTATTACATCATTCACTTGAGAGTTAGTAATTCTTGATTAGAAATTGAAGAAATTTTTGAGACATTTTCTTCAGTGTTTGACTATGGCCAAGACATTCTTGAGTGATTTAGTGTCTTGTGAGTGATTGATAAAACTTTTGGAGTGTAAACACTTCGACAAAAATTACAATAAATTTTTTATTGCTAATCATTCAATTCTTGTCTAGTTCTAGTTGTTTTCTTGTAATTTTTGTGTTGGATTTCCTGCAAATTTTAATGTCTTTAAGTTCCAAAGAAGAAGCAAGCATAAGCATGGATAGACAACAAGTGACCATCAAGGAAATGATGCAAAAATTCAAAATTTAAAGCAAATGACGGGACAAAAGAGAAAAAGAAGAGAAAGGAAATCTTCAAGATGATCCACAAATTTTGACTCGAGTGACATGGAAGCTTTCTACCTAAAACGTGAAAGAATAGAAATGGGACACCATAGGAGCCATCATGAAGATAAATTTTTCAAACAAAATGTAAGATTTTCTAAATTTAGTGGGGGATCCAACCAACCCTAATGTATATGAAGAATGGGAAAGAAAGGTGGACCAACTTGTATTTTCTTGTGACTTTAAAGATAGGTAGATTTTGAAACTTGTAGTCTTAAAGTTTGAAGATTATACTTTATATTGGTGGAATAAATATCAAAAGGACATTCTTGAAGGTAAAAAAAAACCTTTTATTACAACTTGGTTTGATTTGAAAAATGCTTTGAGGTAAAGATATAGGCATTCCACCTAAAAAAGGACTTTATCCTCCAACTTCAAAGACTTAGGTAAGGTTCAAAATGTGTAGAAGAATTCTATAAAGATATGGAGATGCTTTAATTAAGAATGAATTAGAAGAAAGTGTGAAATCCAAGATGACAAGGTTTTTAAATGGACTTAACCAAGATATTCAAGATATGGTGAAACTCGAAAAGCATGATTCATTGGAGTAGATTTTCCACCAAGCCATGAAAGTGGAGAAGTAACTCGAGAGGCGCCAAACCTATCAAAAATACGCCCCTTGAAATTCTTCTAATGATAAGAAAAAAAGAAGACAAATAATTTCAAGGTAAATACCCAAATCACTAACAATCAATCATCATCCATGAATTAAAATGCAAATGTATTACTAGTTAATGAGAGACCACTAGAAAATATCATGTTAGTTGGCTCAAGTTATAAGAGACCAACTTTTTGATAATATGTATCAGGTTCAATATTGGTAAAAGACCAGTAAAACCTATATTTGAAGTGATAAAATCTATAAAATTATAGACTATTAAGTTTAAAAGATTATGTTACAACACATTGCATAAAATGGATAATTATTCTTATGATGCCACATCTTCGACTTCAGAAATGTCAACTGATTGAGTCTTACTTTTGGATTTCAGGACGATGGAGGGATAAGATGAAGCTCTTGAAATTGAGAGTAGACGTTTTGCTTCATCAACAATCATAGAATCACAAATTATGGTAATATTTTGTACCATGTTGGAATTTGTAATTAGGTGCTTGACAAATTTTACTTCTTGCTCCTTACCCGTAAATCCTTGTATAGTAGCATATTTCAACTTGTACTTAATGTAATTATAATATACTCCTTGTCTTTCCCAAAATATTGAGTTGGAAAATGGTAAGGTGCAATCATGAGAACCGTAATTGGATTTTGAAACTGCATCCACCTACATATCAAAATAATGTAAGTACATTAAGTTGGTAGAAGCCCGATATATGTTGTTAAGGCTCATTTGAAAATAAAATGTAAAACTCTACCCCTTTTCACAATGGTTTTTACCCCACCTATTACATATCTTTAACCCAATCCATCCCACTTTCATTGAAGATGTAATATCTCATAAAAACTAGATTTAATAAGTAACACAAAATGAATGTTACTTTTAATAAATAGAACAATTGGTTAACATTTTAATAGACGGTTCAATTTAGAGTCTTCATAACACTAAATAATACATTATGTCTCATTCGCTCAAGTTTATATATCATATAGGTTAAGTAGGTGGATATCCATGATGATTAGCCTGGAGTTACTTGTAGAAGAAAAAATTCTTAAATTTAATACTTCTAAATGTTTAGGAGTTTGGAATAACTTATTTATGTTCTATTTTTTTATTGATCTCTTGTGTATCTATATTCAAAGTTTTCATGTCCTAAAAATCTAGTTATAGATTAAGGTAATCACTTAATGTGCTATAACACATATTTATAGTATATTTTGAATAAAGTTTTATGTTAACTAGTATTCTATCATCTCTTACAGAGTTCTTAGACATGGAATTTAGATTATATCCATCACAGGTAAACAACATTCATTTAATAGAATAGGTCATCAAACAATTAGAGTCCACATTAATATATTCACATTTCAAATCTAGCATCAATTTTTTCTGTATGGTATGTATTTCTAATATTATTTTATTCATCATTTAATTTAAAAACTAACAACATAATATAAATTTTAGTTCGGTAAAGTTACGAGTAATATACTGGTATAGTAATTTGAAGATTCTTGAGTTGGGCACATGATTTTAGTATGAATGAAAGTGATAAGGCTTCTCTCATATTGTTCAAATCCAAATCAATTGACAAAAGTGACACATTGTGAAAAATGTTCATTGTTTGAGATTCCTACAAAAGAGAAATAAATTTTAAATTAGCACCATTACACAATACATCTAAATACAAACATTAATTTATAATGAAAACACAATATCATATAGGCTTAAGCATATAACTTACTAAAAGATCACTACAATTTTCAAAAATATCTTGAGCTTTTAGAACACTCTGTTTGCGCAGAATAGCCTACACTGTTTGAAATGCTGCATTACAAGTATAATAAAAAGAGTTTATCTTTGGGGTGAAAATTCTCAAACCTTTTGGTGGGCAAATTAGATAATTGAGCATCGCAACTTGAAGGTTTTCAACGAAAACATCTAGTTCACTAATCATCAAAAATTGGAGCTCCAAATATTTCAAACTCATGTTCATAATTTTGAGTTTCTTGAACCCAGATGAATCAATGAGACTAAACTTCTCCAAACACAAGCAATTATCCAAAATTCCATTAATGGTTTCATCCTCCATTATCATTTTCTTTAGCTTTAATATTCTCAACTTCTCACAACTTTCGAATGCCAATGGTGCTTCACTATCCAATCTGTAGTTGGTCAATTTAAGAGAATACAGATTTGAAAAGATCTTAGGTTTGAAATCAACCTCTTCAATCAATCGCTCACACTCTAGGTCTAAGCAACTTAAACCTTTTTTTGTTATAAAAAACTCAATCCATTTTTCCACATCATCAACAAATATGTTTTCACGGAAGTACCTAAAACGACAACTAATCAAATCACCAAGATTAAGATGCAATACCTGGCGCACAATTTGATCATATACCTCAGCATGTTTGATAGGATCAAAACTTACCCTTTTAGGAAATGGATTATTAAGTTGAGATAAGGGATTAAACATGTGTCTCACATCAAAATCAAGGCAAGGGGTGTGCTTCCACAAGGGTTTCCATCGTTTGGAAAGAACACTACTTCTCAATGTTTTGTCAATCGAAAGTGAAGAGATGATTTGGGACAACACTGCATTTGGAAGTTGGTTAACTAAGTCTAATCCTTCGTTGTTTCTTCTTCTCACATTGGCAATTTCTGGTGTTGTCATGGGATTTTGTTTTCTCTTATGCAAAAGATATCTCAAGAAATGTGAATTGATGAAAAGGATGTGTGAGCTTAACCTATCTTGTAATAATTTATAGTGGAGAGAGAATATTACGTTATTATAATAAATAGTTTTATATTAACATTTTTATCTTTATTTGTTGGCAATTGCTTTTCTCCATTTGCATTTTTTGCCCTTCATTAACACTTATTTTGTAATATTTTGTTAAAATAATAGTTACAGAAAATTATATGAATGAATTAAAGGATATTTGAAAATATTTTTTAATTGATTGGTGTGATAATGTCAAAATAAGATTATAAAAAAAGTATTAGACAAATTGAGAAATGAAATTGATGACTCTCATTCCTTCATACTTAAAAGCATTGTTATTTGTTAATGATCATTTTGAAAAGTAAATTAGATATTATTAGATGAACAACATTAACCTATATGCACAGGTTCTCAATTAAAACTTTTCCTTTTTAATCCTTTACAAAAATAGTTTTATTTTGGTATATGTTGTTTATTTAAGCTACAAGTTGTTTGTTAAGTGATTATATCAACAAAGTCCAAGAATGACATGTAATTTTTTTAAAAAATTTGTCTAAAATGAGAAAAATAATTATTGTAATGAAAATAATATATTTTCCATTCTCTTCTCTTATTCTTTATTTCTTTTAATTTTCTTATTCAAATATAAAATAAAAAAATAAGATCAACTTGATATAGAATTTTTCTCGTATTCTTCATTACAAAAAAATATATACAAATTTGAAGAAAAACAACAATATTTATATGATATTGATTAATTTTTAAATAATACATATCAATAAACAATGAAATCCAAAGTAGAAATAAAAATTGTATGGGAAAGCAAAATAAAATTATTTATTGAAGATCATAAGAAAAATATAAAAGTTTATTGGGAATTTAAAAAATGTAAGTGTTACCCGTATAACGTGTTACATATTGACAAATGTCAATAAATAATAAACATAAAAACAGTGTTAAAATTTGAACGAGTAGAGAACAGAAGAAAAAAAAAATTATTATTACTATATGCGAAAATCTGCAAATTTATTAGAGGTTAAAAAAAATTAATTTTTTAGTGTTTGTTATAACTTTTTACAGTGTATTTTTAATATTTAAAAGACTATATCATACATACACAGTATCAATGTAATATTTTTTAAATAATTTTTAAAAAGTTAGTATAGAAGGAAAAGAAGAGAAATAATATATATATATATATATATATATATATATTTATATATATATATATATATATATATATATATATATATATATATATATATATATATATATATATATATATATATATATCTTGAGTTATTTTAACTTTTGCCCGTAACAGTGATCGTTACAAACAATATATATGTATACAGATTATGATGAAATGAGGAAAGAAATATATCAATTTAGTTCAATAATTAAAAGTTTCAAAGAGATATATTATTTATAACGATCACTGTTACTTGTAAAATCTAGAATATCTCATGATATATATATATATATATATATATATATATATATATATATGAGATATTGTCGTTAACAATATACGTATAGATGAAATGGGGAAAGAGATATATCAATTTAGTTTAATAATTAAAATTTTTAAAGATTACGTTTTGAAAAAATTAACATAATATTTTTCTATATTAGGGATTTCTAAAATCTTAACATATAAATGTTATTTATTTATTTTAATTAATTTATATAATTAATGTTTTTATTGACCAAATTAATTAGCAGTAATAAATTATCAGTTTTCTGTCTCAAAACTATTACAGTTTTAACTTTAAAAAAACCTTGTTTTCATTAGAATAATAAATAATGTTTTTTGTAGACTGTTAAATTGGTCAATATATTCATTATAGTAATACATAATGTCTTTTATAATCACTGTTGCATGATTAAAACAGTGATTAACTCAATATTAATAAAATGTGAGTAATAACTAATGTCTAAAAAAAATAATATTAAAAACATAATTTCTTAAAGTATAATACTATAAATTAAAAATAGCACATTTTATAAGTTCTATTCATATACCATAATATTCAGGACAAAGTATCAATACTACAAAATAATTTTTTAACAATAAAGAGTTTAAGTTTAGAATTAAAAACAATGACAAATGTATTAACACATTTCTTCTGATTTTTAATTTTGTAAAAACAATTAAACTATAGTAATTGCGAAACCCGGGGAGTATTTACTAAATAAAAGTAATAGATATGAAAATTATCGTAATAATAAAATATTAAATATACAATATTTTATGAAAGGATATAAATATACCAATATTTGAAGAAGAGAAATGTTTGTAAAAAAAACTCTAACATTACTAAATACTAAGTAAAACACATACATACCTAACTTTCTATAATATTATATTAGTATAAAGTAGCACATTGATAACATCTCGCTTTGAAGAAACTGGAAAATAATTTATATTAGTTCAATAAATAAAAAATAGAATATATACCAAGGCAAATTAACATGCACGTATATTAATTTACATAAAGTTATCTCAGTTTAATATTTAATTTTAAGGTCGAGTTGCATATAAATATTTGAAAGAAGGAGTTTCATGCTCTCAACAAGGTACATTGCTTCCTGCACTTAACAAATTTTCAATATGTCAATAATCTCCTCATTATTTTTATTTTAAAATTTATTTATTAAATAATTTTTTTCCACATACACAAATAAGTACAATAAAATAAAAAACAGTTAACTCCTCTCATAAATATTAACAAACTTTTTTGATAAATAATAAAAAAATCTAATAAATATTAAAAAATATTTTTTTCAAGCAACATTGAATTAGTTATGATAAAACTAAATATTTGAAAATAATGTGTTAAACTGAATTTGTTAAATTGTTGTAAATATCTTAACAACATTCAATATTATTTTTATTATTATTAAAAAAAATAAGAGAGATGTTTCTGTAAATGTGAAAAAAGAAAAGTTACTTAATATATAAAATAACAAGAACATTATTGATATTTTAGGATTTTTTTTAAGTGCAGAAAATATTTTGCATGAGGAAGCAACTACCCTTAACAATTGTCCTACCTGATTCAATTAATTTTTATTTTTTTTTTGTAAAATGTGTTCTTTTTAATTATGATATTAATATCATTACAGCAAATTTATTAAATATTAACTCATTTAAGGATTAAATATATTTAATTATATATTAAATAAGATATTATTTTATAAAGTAAAAATTATTGATGTTCAAATCAGTCTCTATTATTAATAAAAAAACTTATAATATAAATTAATTATATTTTTAGTGGTTAATGCTCATAAAAATTATTTTTTATTTATAAGAAAATTTTCTATTTTTATAAAAACGTTTTGGCAAACTCGTTAACTTCTTACTTACTTAAAATAATTTATTTAAGAGTTTATTGTTTATAAGTTATAAGTTCCCCATATTTATTTATTTTTCATTATTATTCTTTATATTGTAATACATTTCCTTTTCATTTTTTATTATCCTTAATATTTAATTGAAAAATATTGAATATTTATTTTGATTATTGTAATATTTTTAGTATTTATTCTAATACCTTTAATTTTTTTTCTTTAGTTTAAGTTAAAAAAAATATTTAATATTACAGATTTAAGTCAGTGATATCTCTTTACATATGAAAATTAGAAAATAAAAGTTAAAAAAGAAATTCAATTTAATAATAATTTAAACAGAAATTTAAAAAAATTAAAATAAAAAAAATAATTAATATACATTAGATCAATTAATGCGACTAAAATGACTTACCCAAATTAAAAATCACAAATAGTTTTTTAAAATAAATAAAAACACTAAAACATTTAATAAAAAATAATTCTTTAAAAAAATCTAAAATTGTAATTACATTATTGCAAATACTTTTTAGAAATCACAAATTTTATATATATATATATATATATATATATATATATATATATATATATATATATATAACTTGTATAATTATTGTCATTTTATATTATTTTATATTTATCAATTAGTTATGTAAATTTTTAAACCAAGAATTTAGTTTGAGTTTGAACTCTGTAACAAACTTTTTTTTATTGACTTATTAATAAACAAATTATTAATATATTTATAATTTTGAGTAATAATTATTTTCTATCGGATTATGATAAGAAAGAGATAGAAGATATATATATATATATATATATATATATATATATATATATATATATATTTTTATATTTTATATTTTCTAATTGTATTTTATATACCTATTTGCATATTCTTTTTAGAGAAATAAGAAGTTTTATTTATCTACAATTTTTTCTTTTTTTGACTATTATTTTATTTTATGGTGTCAAGGGAATATATATTAATAAAGGAGTTAATATGCAGGGTCGGAGACATGAAGAACGTGACCACAATATTTGTATTGCAACTCATTCTAGCGAAATTGTATCGTAGTTTGTTCTAGAAAAGACCTCGGTGATGACTATGTTGAAGGGATTGATATAATTCGGCATATTCATTTATTTTCTTAATATTTTCAAATGTATATATTCATTCAAACACAAAAGAAAGTAGTATGGGAAATTGAGACATATATTATATAAAATAATATTACATTGAATTAACATATCATTTATCTTTTTGAATCCATTTATATAATTTGTTTTATTTGAAGTTAGGAAGATTTGAATCACTCTTATAGAGATTTTTAAATTTTGAATACTATTCACTCATTTGAATCATTATTCATTATTGACTTTATTATATTTATACAACTTTTTTTTGTTTGTTGAATAAAAAAATAATCAGAATTTTTAATGAAGAAATACAATTATATAATGAGATAATGTAAGAGATATAAACATAATTAAATAATTAAACAAAATGTATTAATGCTCAACTAAGGATAAATAATAGAAATAAAATGGATCAGTGCATAATTGAAAATAAATAAAATGGTTCAATACATGATTGGATATAAATTAAAAATAAAAAAAATAAGAACTAGAAAAACCTAAACTTGAAAAAAATTGAAAGAAACACTTATCTCTTGAAAAATCTAAGCTTCAATGTCAAATGATGTAATTCTAGCTTCAATTGCATGCTTCACACTAGCTTCTTCCATGCTAAAAAATTAAAAGATACACTTATCACTTGAAGAACCTAAGTTTCAATGTCAAATGATGTAACTCTAGCTTCAATTGCATGCTTCACACTAGCTTCTTCCATGCTTGTGTGTGGTATGTGAATTTTGAAGATGATGCATGTCACATCCAATTTCGTCTATACAAATAAAATTATTTCTTAAGAATTTAAAAAAAAAAATTAGTCATTTACTTTAAGTTTAGATTTTATTGTTTTCTCTTTTTAAAAAAAATTAAAAATACAATCTTTTATTTTATTATTTTTTTTAAAATAAAATTAAAAAAATATGGTTTAGGTTTTTATTTTTGTATCATTTTAGAAAATAATAAAAAAATATTCATTAGCTTTATCATTTTCATTTTATTGAAATTAAAAATAAAAATTTTGACCCATTTCATTTTTATGAATATTTTTTTAAAAAAGAAAGAAAAAAAAAAGAAAAAAAAAACTGAAAAGAAAGTTGATGTTCTTTGAGTTGAACCCATCAAAATGGCAATTGTTGTTTTCATCACTCACGCACCCCCTCTTTCAATTAGGTCAGGGTTGCTCATTAGAGCCCATCTTTTATTGCTTGCACACTCATTATCCATTCTTGGGCCAATCCATAGCACCTCTTCCGACCCTAATCACAAAGTTGCCTCCACGTTCATTATTGCACCGTTGTGTTCTTCCCTTTTAATTGAAAATAAAGAGAATTCATTGAACTTGAACATTCTGAGTGAATATACATAACCCTAAAACAACTGAGATGGAAATTTTGTTTCATGTACCCATTGTATCACTTGTTTCTTTCTTGATTTGAACTACTATCTTGGTTTATCTAATTTAAGGAATTTCATTCACATTTTTCTTGATTTCTTATTTCCTTGATTCATGATTTTGTCAATTATATATTCTTTTAGATTAAGATGGCAATGATGATTTATTTTTGATGTTGTCAAAACCAAGGTTGAGAAATAGGTCGGTCTCTACATAGTTGTGTTGCACTGCATACGTAGTTACATAATTTTTTGCATAATTTTACAAAACATTATTAAATACGTAATTTGCATCATGTTTCTACATAATAATTAAATGTTATGAGTTGCTTTTGTCATCATAAAAAGGAAGAGATTGTTGAGTCATTATATAGTCTCATTGGTTTCATGCATTAGATGATTTCATTCATCACATGATTTCTGATGTTATGTTTTGATGATAACAAAATCAAATTTATGTTTAATTATTTGTTTTAATAATGTTTTCATAAAAAATTAAATAATATCCACAAGATTAGAATGTCAAAGCCAGAGTAGATAGTCAAAGTAACAAGTCTCAAATAATAATTTTTAATTAAATTGATTATTTGTGAGATAATTAATTTTTAAAAATAAATGTCATTCAAAGATAAACTTAAAATGAGATTTTAATTGAAAGATAAAATTTTATTTTTGATAAGGATAAAATTTTATTTTTGATAAAGATAGAATTTTGTTTTCGATAAAGTTAGAATTTGTTTTTTGATAGAGATAGAATTTGATTTTTGATAAAGATAAAATTTGTTTTTTCATAAAGATAGAATTTGATTTTTGATAGCGATATAATTTGAATTTGTTGATAAAAATATAATTTGATTTTTTATAAAGATAAAATTTGATCGATAAAGATAGAATTTGATTTTTGATAAAGAAAAAACTTGATCATTGATAAAGATGGAATTTGATTTTTAATAGAGACAAAATTTGATTTTTTTTATAAAGATAAAATTTGATTTTTGACAGAGTTAGAATTTGATTTTGGATAAAGATATGATTTGAGTTTTGATAGAGATATTTACTTTTTCATAAAGATAGAATTTGATAGAGATGGAATTTAATTTCTGATAGAGATAAAATTTGATATTTGATAAATATAGAAAAGCGCAAGAAAACTATAACATTATTTCCAAATTCAATATCTGTCTTATTAAACACTTTTTCTACTAATTCAAATTTAAATAAAATGTGATTTAAATCAATTTTTATTTATTCTGTTTTAGTTTTATATATTGACAAATTGGAAACAAAAAAGATGATAATGAAATTGATATTCAAGTACCAGAATCTTACAAAAAATCAAATTCAAGCTACATGTGTTGATTCCAACATCTATAGATATGATTTAGAGGAGTACAACAAGATGTACCAAAGCAAGCCAAGTACTTAAAAATAAATCAACAACTCTGGGCAATAAGCATCTATAGCCGAAAAATATTTGGGTTGAGAGTTTAAATTATTCATTTTGTAAAGTTATACCCAGTAAGCTTTTATTGTTCTCTGAGTGAGAGTATTTATTTTTGTTTTTGAGAGTTATTGGTTTGAGGGGAGATCATGAGGGTGTTACCTAGAGAGGAGATAATACTCATGATTCTTGGAGAGGAGATAATACCCGTGTTTCCCAGAGAGGAGAGAATACATGTGTTTTTAGGAGAGAAGAGAATACTCGTGTAACCTGGAGAGGAGATACTATTTTTTTCTAATCAAATTGATTAGTGAAAGTTCTTAAGCAATTGCTTTAGGGGGCTGGATGTAATCAAGTTTGACTAAACCAGGTTAAATCTTATATTCCTCGAATTTACTTTTCCAATTATCTTGTGTGCCTTAGATTTAATTTTATTGTCCCTTATTTATTATCCACTATGAATCGAGTTTGTAGGCTTCATTCAACTCCCCTTTTCTGCAACCAACTACACCTTCAATTTTGAGCTCAACATTTTTTAGCAGTATTGAAGAGAAACAACAATAAATTAATTGAAAATGATGTGGGGAAATTTTGGATGCCAAACCACGTCATCTTGGGCGGTTTGCAACTTCGACAGGTTTTCGTGCCGAAAGGAATGAAATTTTAACTAGAACATTTTTTAGTCGCATTGATGGAAAACAAAAAATTATTGAAAAAAATTATGTGTGCTAATGTTCAGGAGCAAAACTAAGTCATCTAGGGTTGGTTTGCAACTTAGCCAACTCTGGTGGTTTTCGTACCTGAAAGAGTCGTGAAATTTTGACCTGAGGTTCTCTTAGCCCCCTTTGATGTGAAACAACCAAAAATCAACCTTAAAAAGGAAGTTGGGAAGGTTTTAGGCAAAACCAAGTCAGTTTGGCTTGGTTTGGAACTTTGACGGATTCTCGTGACAAATGTTATTAAAATTGGCCGAAACATTTTTGAGTCGTATTCATGGGAAATAACAACAAATTGATTGAAAATGATGTGGGTAAGGTTTGGGTGCAAACACAAGTCATCTTGGGTTGATTTCCAACTTCAGCTGGTTTTCGTGCCAAAAGTCATGAAATTTTGACCAGAACAATTTTTAACAGTATCGATAGAAACCAACAACAAATGGGCCGAAAATGATGTGGGAAAGATTTGGATGTAAAATCAGGTCATCTTAGATTGGTTTGAAACTTAGCCAGCTTCACTGGTTTCCATGCCTAAAAGAGTCATCAAATTTTGACCTAAAGTTCTCTTGCCTTCTTTGATGTTAAACAACCACAAACTGATCTAAAAAAAACGATATTCAAAAGGTTTGGGTGCAAAAGCTAGGCATTTCAGTTTGGTTTGTAACTTCAACGGGTTTTCATGCTTAAAGTCATGAAATTTTGACCTTAATACTTTTTACCCTTTTTTATGAGAAGCAACAACAAATTGACCGAAAATAATGTGAGGAAGGTTTGGGAGTAAACCGAAGTCATCTTAGGTTGGTTTGCAACTTCGGCGGGTTTTCATGCCTAAAGTCACAAAGTTTTGACCAGAATATTTTTGAGTTCTATTGGTTTGAAACAATAACAAATAGACAAAAAATTATGTTAGAAAGGTTTAGGTTGGTTTTCAAATTAGCCAGCTTCAGTGGTTTTTGTGCTAGAGTCATGAAATTTTGGGCTGAAGCTTTCTTAACGCTCGTTGATGTCAAACAATCAGAAATTGATCCAAGAAAGGATGTTGGAAGGTTTGGGTGCAAAGCCAAGTCATTCTAATTTGGTTTGCAAATTCGGTAGGTTTTTGTGTCGATAGTCATGAAATTTTGACTGGTACATTTTTTAGTCATATTGATGAAAGACAACAACCAATGGACCAAAAAAGATGTAGGAAAATTTGGGTTCAAAACCACATCATCATGGGTTGATTTTCAAATTCGGCGGGTTTTCACGCAAAAAGTCATAAAATTTTGACCGGAACTTTTTTTAGTCATCTTGATGGGAAAAAACAACAAATTTACCGAAAATTGTGTGTGGAAGGTTTCGGTGAAAACCCAAATCATCTTAGGTTGGTTTGCAACTTCGACAGATTTTTGTGCCGAAAGTTATGTAAAATAAGTTTAGGTCGAGTTCAAAGGTTGGGGGGGTGAATTGAACTTAAAAAATTTTCGCAAACGATTATTAATTTTCAAAACTGGATGAAAAATTCTTTATTAAAACTATTGAAAAGAATGATTATATGGTCTGTACAGTAAATGTTCAATATATTCTAGAGTAGAAACAATCAATTGTAGTACTTCACAGTATTGGAAATAACAACAACACAGTTTATTGAAATTACAGAAGCAATCAGATGAACACAGTACACCTAAATAAACAGAAAATATAATAAATTGTAAGCAAAAAATAAATCAGATCAATCTTCAGACAATCAATCAACAAAATTTATCAAATATTGAAGCGGAAGTAGTTTACTGATACAAATATATATATCAGACTAACGCAAGACAATAAGATAAACAGTAATCACAATGATATGCAGATCAACCTCACATTACTACAATCAAAATTAATAAACAGACCAAGAAATAACTATTGATTCAAGAGAACAGATTTCTAGATGTTCAATCTATTAAACAGTGATATCAGACGACAACAAGAATTCCAAGATTGTCAAGACATATTCAGTCAATTATACAGATGAAATTGCGATTCCAGAAAAACTCAAAAATACCAGCAAAACTATGAACAATCAATTACGCGTGAAGAACAATTAATTGTGCAAGCAAGAACTGAAACAAGAAGTGTTCAAGAAGAGAAAAAGAAAGATCAAGAACATAAGATTTTATCTTGGTTCACCCTTCCTCAAGGGCTACGACCATCCTTTGCCAACCAACAAAGATTTCCACTAAAAAGATCACAATAGATCAGTTTTACACTGTCAACCTCCAATTTCGTTCGGGCAAATAAAAATTATTTTTGCAAATAAAAAATAAAAAAAAAAGATAAAATAAAAGAGTAAAAATAAGAAAATAAAACTTTTTAACATGTGTTATTTAGTTTCTTTGCCATTTAGGATAAATAATAAAAAGAACTTTGACTTTATAAATAAAGTTTAATTAAATAATAATAAAAAATAAGATAAAATGAAATTTGTAAAAAAAATTATAAAACAACAATAAAAGGTGTTGGATCTGTCTTAAAATAGATTGAATAGTAATTAAGTGAGCCCAATTGAATAGGAGATTCATTTATAAAAAATAGTTTTGATTCAATTTGACAAAAATAGAAAAAAAAAAAGATTTTCTGAAGTCCAATTCAAGTTGTCAAAAATAAAAATAAAGTTACTCACTTCTCTATGAATTTTGTTTGCCACATAAGTCTTAAGGTTAACAAACCTTTATTGCCCATTCATGTTCCTATGTAGCTTTAATGCCCTTTTAATTTGTTAGTTAGTGCCTGACAAACTCTTCATATTTTTTTTTTTCATTGCACTCTACTTTATCTCGTAATAAAATGTAACCATACAGTCTTAAAAAAAGAGTTAATATATGGGTTGGGGCAATTAATTTTAATTAAGAACAATGATGCTGAGTTTTAGTGTGGAAGATGGATGGATTATCAAACAAATATATAAAAAGAAGACAGACACAATGTAGGATACAGTTTTTACAAAAAACACAATAGCGAGGAAATTGTAGAGAAGGAAAAAGGAAAAAGAAAATTCTTCTGGAAATCTTCAACTAGTAAGTCTATGCTTGCCTTCATATAATTATATAACTCTAATGTGACTTGATGTGTATGTGATAATAATGTGATTCCATATTTGCTTGCTTGACCTTTGCAAATGTTAGTATTTGTGTTAGTTACCTTGCATAATTTATTGCTTGATTGAAATAAGATATTAGTAAGATGTTAATTATACCTGTAAATTTTAGATTACTGCTCTGTGTATTTTCTCAAACTAAACCAACAGACAATTGTTCCTCACGATCTCTTGCCCTCTACGTTCACCTTGTCAATTCTACGTTCACCTTGTCAATGCAAAAGAGAATACTCGGATAGTAGAACATTCACCTTGGCAATGCAAAAGAGAATACTCAGATAGTATAAGCCAAACCCATAAGCCAAACCCATAACCATCAAACGCAGAAATTCAATTCCAACTACAATAAAAAGACCCAGGCAACCAAATCCTAGCTCCCTAACACATGATCAAATATAGAATAGCAAATTTCTAAACCCAATATCAAAATATAAATGATTCAGAAATAGAAATCCATACCACCAACTAATTCCAAAACTGAACAAAACCGTTCCCAAACAATAATACCAAAAATTCAGAATAATCCCAAATCAAAACTAAACCCAAAATACCCAGAAAACCAATTTAGAAACCTGCGACAATAGACAGTATAAATCTCAAGTCAGAAACCATCAGAAATAGAAAAAACTCCAAACCCTAAAAGAAAAAACCCAATACTAGTTAAGGAAGAGTGTCGGTCCAAAGCCGAATCCAAATAAAATTAAAGACGGAAAAAACCAGAATACCGAATGAAAATTTAACAAACACCTAAAGCCCCAACTACAATCCAGTCTCCGAATTAACAACACAAAAACTAGGTAGCTAAGTATGCATCCAGTTTTAAAAAACCCCCCAAAAAAAGAAAAACCTCGAGATGATCCAAAAGAAGAATCAGAAAATAGGTGAAAGAAACCCATATATTTGTTATATGAAGGGTGTTGTTCGCCGCCACCTCCACAGCGCGGTGGTTATCGCCGAGCATTGTAAGACCAAGCCGTTGTCGCGGGTAACCAATGCGACATCCTTAAATGCCGTTAACCCTCACCCATTACCATTAACCTTTCCGGCGTTAACTCTGTCGCCACCTAACACTCTCGCCTTCGCCATTAGGGGCAGCCTTGGCAGGTTGCTACGTGCTTGTCGCCGTGTCGCAAGCTACAACTCTCTTTAACCCTAATCTCGTTTTTGAATTAAGGGTATACGAATCGGGCAACGTTTTTTTATTATTTTATTTTATTTATTTTATTCTTCAAACCCTAAATCATTTAGGCTAAAATGTATATGCTAAAGAACGCAGTGGTGTATTGGAATGGGCTTACATCTAAGCCTCATTCGAAAAGGGGGACGTGAGAGGCATAGGTAATGCAAAAGCATTTACTTAACCCGATGGAAAATAATGAAAAAAGGTAATGGTGCATGATATTAGGAGTGCAGCGTGAAAGCAATAACCGTAGCGTGAAAGCAATAACCGTAGGGCCTATGTGGTAGGATGTGTAATGTAAGAAGTTATACAAAATAATAAATAATAAGGTGAAAGTTTAGTATAAAAATAATCAAGTGAAAAATTTATGTAGTTTTAGGGATAGGGTGCAGTGACTTAACTTTTTTTTTAATATCTTTTTTTTCATTTTTATATTTTTGTTTTCTCTCAAACCATAATTTTAAAATGTTAGTTCTTAAAATAGGTATATTTTTGTATTTTATTTCAAGCTAATTCAATTAGTTTCTTTAATTACTATTCATAATGTTTAAAAACATAAAACAATATACAAAACATTTTTCTAAATTAATAAAAAAACATAAACTTTTAAAAAATAGATTTTGATTCAAAACAGTTTTTGAAAATAATTAAAAAAATAAAAACATTTTCCAAAATAAAAAATATTTAACTTTAGGAAAATAAAATGCATAAACAATTTTTTTTTAATAAAAATATAGAAAAGTATAAAACAGATTTTTAGAAAACCAAAATATTTCTTAATAAAAAAATGAATTTATTAGTAAAGATAAGTACCAACAATCATAACAAACCAATTTCAAATTTTCAAATTAGAACTACGTGATCCTGATTTTCCTTTAGAAATACGTAGGACCAAAGTCAATTCTTGTCGAGTT
>Ga0209700_100819_pt1 | contig 62324 bp, 26 predicted proteins | sample SiratroredBW_FD_187528 | JGI IMG/M metagenome (GOLD analysis project Ga0209700, IMG submission 187528) | Root nodule microbial communities of legume samples collected from California, USA - Siratro red BW (SPAdes) (version 2) | ecosystem: Host-associated > Plants > Roots > Nodule | place: USA...
TTTTTTGATATATATATATATATATATATATATATATATATATATATATATATATATAGTGTGTGTGAATAAAAGTAAGGTGATCTCCGGAAACATCATATTATTGGCATGTTGAGTTCATAAAAAATTACGAGTCAATGAGTTGCTAAGAAATACTTCACTTCAAATCTTATATCAACCTGCATGCAGGCTCCTAATTACCCTGATGCTGGGCGATGTTGGGACATTGTTGACAAATATAAAGTGTCAATATTCTACACTGCCCCCACACTGGTGCGGTCCCTCATGCGTGATGGTGATGAGGTAAGATATACCTCATGATTCCGTGTGTTAGTATTTCTGTGTGAAAATTTATTTGACTATGAATGAATGCTTTTGTGTACACACACAACCCGGCACGTCTCATCTCTTTTGGCTCTACTCTAGCCATACCTCAAATTAGTTTTAGTTTCAAGGTTGTAGAAAGGTAGCCTTGTTGCAATGTTAAAAGAAGTTAACTGTTTATTGTGTTGAGAAAATCCTGTTTATATTGTTTGCATTGCAAATATTTCAGAACAAAAACAAAATGAAAACAACATAATTATTTTGTAGTCATTAATGAAAACATAAAATGTTTTCTCAAACCAAGTAGGTCCTTATTATTCAAGATTATTTATTATAAATAGAAGGTTATATAAATCATGTAAAATTGATATCTTTGCATCTCTTATAGGAATATAACATGTAGTTTATATTGATATTTTGAATAAAGTTCCAACTACGATATCTGAACATATTTTGTTTTTAATATGTAGTCTTCCATTGGTTCTTAATTTAAGTATTGTTCATATTGTAATCTGTGCAGTTTGTTACTCGCTACTCAAGGAAATCTTTACGAGTCCTAGGAAGTGTAGGTGAGCCCATAAATCCTAGTGCGTGGAGGTGGTTTTACAATGTAGTTGGAGATTCAAGGTGCCCTATCTCTGACACTTGGTGGCAAACAGAAACGGGTGGCTTCATGGTATTGTAGCTTCCATTGATTATCTGTTAAATTTGGTTCTAATGGCTGGCAATGAACATAGATAGGCTCATTCCATTAGTCACAAATTCAATTAATTTGTTGCATACCACATGTGCACAGCTCAGGAGGTAATGGACACACACACGAGTGAGATGTTTATCATGTCTGTGCACTTGTGTCTGAGTCTAATTTTTTTTTTCTGTTGCTTACAGATAACTCCGCTACCAGGTGCTTGGCCCCAGAAACCCGGTTCTGCAACTTTCCCTTTCTTTGGAGTTCAGGTCTTCTATGCTGACCTTATGTGTTCCTTTTGTAATTTAATGTAAACTTTTTTTTTTACTTCTGTTTTACTATTTCCCTCTACCTTCATTACTGACTAACTTATTTGTAACTGTAGCCTGTCATAGTGGATGAGAATGGTGTTGAAATAGAAGGTGAGTGCAGTGGATATTTGTGTGTTAAGAAATCCTGGCCTGGAGCTTTCAGAACTCTGTATGGTGATCATGAAAGATATGAAACAACATATTTCAAGGCTTTTGCGGGATACTATTTCAGTGGTGATGGTTGCAGCAGGTTAGTTTTTTGCTAGCATTATATGCCAGTTCCCAGGATTCTAGTCTAATAATCTTTGAATTTGAATTTAGCCTACGTGAATTAAATTTCTGTAGTTTTAGCTCAAATCAGGAAATACCACCAGAACACGAGACAATGTGTGGGATGATTATAATATGCCCTTTAACTTTGTTTCAGGGATAAAGATGGATACCATTGGCTCACTGGAAGAGTTGATGATGTGATCAATGTCAGGTATTCTTTAAATTTTGAAATCTCTTTCTGATGATTCCGCAATCTTACAATTTTCTTCTTTATAGATATAAGCACGAAAACACAAATAGAAATGTCTATCTTCCATGTGGTTCTAATCTTTTTGGTGTTCTAGTCTCATATAATCATGTTATATGCAGTGGCCATCGGATTGGCACAGCAGAAGTGGAATCAGCTCTAGTTTCACATCCTAAATGTGCAGAGGCTGCTGTGGTTGGTGTGGAGCACGCGGTATGTATTGAATGCATCATATTTTTTTTGTGTGCTGGTCATCGAGTATGTTTTTGTATGAAAGAAATTAGGTTCAGTTTCTGTTTAGCATGCCAATGATTGCTGCTAATCAACTACCATTACTACTGTAGGTGAAAGGACAGGGTATATATGCATTTGTTACAATAGTGGATGGTGTTCCTTACAGTGAGGAACTACGGAAGGAGCTCGTACTCACTGTTCGAAAGCAGGTCTGTACTTCAAACTGACAACATGGAACTACTGTGCCTTGCTAAATTCTCTAGATATTACTTTTTTTTGAGTTATTATTCTGTTTTCCTTACACAATTTTCCTGGAAAAGGATCACATTTTGCCTGCACCACTACCATGTAATAATATGGCTTTTATACAGTAGTTTTGTTAGAGATTCCACGATGAGTAAAGATATGATTAAATTATAATATATAAATGAGTATAAATTTCATTTTACAAACTGGTTTGATAAAAGACTGAGTTAGACTAGTCCACTTTCTAAGAGTTACATTCTAGATTGACCAGGTTTTGATCCATTTGAATACCTTGTAGTGTTATTAGTTGTTTAAAATATTTATGAGAATTTTATCATCTCACAATATGGTGTGAACCAATTGCATATTATTGAAAACAACTTAAAAGATGTAATGAAATCTCTTTTACTTTTGTTGTTGGTGCCTTGATAAGTAATTTTGTGAATCCTGTGGTACCCTAGACAACATTTCAAATCTTTGCTTGAGCTTAACGTGTTCTACCTTCAGATTTATCACCACCAGTGATCATCATCCAGCTTTACATGTATGAATAGTATTTTTCAGTGTCTGCACTGATTCTCAGTTAATTTTTTTTCTTTAACCTCTCATTCTATATTTAATCAGGTTGCAGGTCAACCATGTATTCTTACATTTATAGGTAAATTTGTATGAATATTTATAAAGGAATGATGACATTCTCTTCTTTAACATTTCAGATAGGAGCCTTTGCAGCACCTGACAAAATCCATTGGGCACCTGGCCTTCCAAAAACAAGGAGTGGAAAGATAATGCGAAGAATTCTGAGAAAAATTGCTTCCAGGCAGTTGGATGAACTTGGAGATACAAGTACCCTTGCAGATCCAAACGTGGTCAATCAACTTATAGAACTTGCTGATTCTTGAAGTCCCAAACTTTGTATTGTTATAGGTATGAGAAATGCTAGTAAACAAACTGTTGTGCACTCTTTATTTTAGCTAAAATTTATTGGAAATCACAACTTTATGAGTTACCACTATTTAATAAAATTGTCAGGATTTTGTGGTTTCTTATAAATTTTTAACAATTGTAGAGAGTGTATTTGAATAAGTGTTAGAGTGAATTACTAGTACTTCTCGAAAAGGTCGGACAAATTTTGCCTGAATGAGTATTTTATGGAAAATGTTAGTGCTGGTAAAATAATAAATAAATCATCCATATTTCTTTTCTTAAAATTCTCTTCTCTCTATTCCAACCTGCACTCTTCTTCTTTTCACATAAAATGGATATTAAATTAGTGAGTCAATAGTGGTGGATGCCGAATCGAATTAGAATACGAAGGAAACAAGAACATATACGGCGTGAAAGTGCTAAATTTGATAACAGAATTTGAGTTATAAAGGATAAAAAGAGTCTTAGATAATTAAGGAATACTCAAACAATTTTTCGGGTACAAATAACCAGAAAAGTTATTGGAAAAGGAATTTCTAAGCTAATTGAGAAAGTTTTGATAACCAGAAAAATTATTGGAAAAGGAATTTCTTGATTCTAAGCTAATTGAGAAAGTTTTGATAAAAGTGTTAAAACACAAAGGATCTCTCTATAATTATTTTGACAAAAGTGATATATGTCTTGCAAGTAAAAGAGCAATGAAGAATAATGAGAAGAAAGTGTTGTTGAAAATATAACAAAAGGCGTATCGTTCAAGTTCCTCTCGAAGTAAAAAAACTATAAAATGAGCAAATATAACAAAAACAACAACACATGTCTTTTCTTCTTATCCATATTGCGAAGAAAAATAATCACCAATGCCACAAATGTGGTTAATTAGTATATGTATAAAAGATATGCAAATCTCATCATCTCAAAAAAGATGTCAAGATTAGAGAAGACGAATCAGAAGATGAACTATTTGTTGCAATATTGTGTATTATAACCAATAAAAGGTTGGTTTATCGATAGTAGTTTTCCAAACCACAAACTCATCATCGAGAACTTTTCAAAGAGTACAACAAATTAAATATTTTTAAAGTAAGAGCTGGAAATGAAAAACAAATTGATCTGAAAGTTATAGGAAAAATTGAAATTAAAATTCATTAAGGTATAAATTAATTTTTGTTGTCTTATATATTATCGAGATTTAATTAGAATTTGTTAAATGTTACTCAACTATTAGAGAAAGGTTAATGTGTCTTTTGAAAACAAACTTTATGTAATTAAAGATGCAAACAACCTCTGGAAATATTCAAAGTTAATGTGAAAGAGAAAAGCTTTGCTTTGGATTTAATGAAAGAGGACTTGGCTACAAATGAAAAAAAATGTAAAAGAAGGATCAAGATCAAAATAAAATGGATATCTCTTGAAAAAGTTTGATACTCGATACAACAAAATAAATGAAGAACCATATCTAACATCCATGAAAGGTCTAATGTCTGATATTATTACCATGAAATCCACAATATACAAAGATGAGGTTGATAAAAGAAGAAATACATCGAAAAATGTCAACTTAGATGAAGATGTGTCTAAAAGGAAAAGAAAGACTACAATTACGAATTAAAAGAAGAAAAAAACAAATTTAAAAAGTTGAAATTCAAATAAACAAATATTAATACAAAAAATCTTGAATATTTGTTTAATATCTTTTATTTAAATTAGTTTTTATAAGATCTTTCTATTTTTTTTTAATACCTTTTACGTAGAGATCAATATATATTTATTTATTATTTAAATTTAGGAAATTAAGATTGGTATACTGTGAATATTGATACAAGCTTTTTTGTATAATATATCTCTTAAATTTTCAAAATATACTTCTAGAAATTAAAATTTTAATAAAATTAAAAATAAGAAAAGCATAGATAAGAAAAATATCAATTCATCATGGTATTAGGAGTACCAGTGAATGAAGAAGTAATTTTTTTTTCCTATAATTTGGTACATTTTTTCAAAGTAGTGTCCAAAATGGGCAATTTTTTTTTACTAAACTGATTGGACACGATTTCATCCACTATAGACGATTTTAGCCTAGGTAGATAGAAATCGTATCACGATTTTAGTAAAAATTTCAAGATCGTCGGTGTAGAGGACGATTTCAATTAAACACATTAATTAAAACTGTTTTCTTGAAAAACGATTTCTATGCAACGACATTTTTTAAATATTTGCCATTATTTATGTTACGTTTAACGCAATGCAGTTTGGAAATTAGAAAAATTGAATATTAAAAATATTTTTATAATATTTTTTTAGATTATGATATTAATATTTTTATAAAATTAAATATAATATTTTATAATATTAAAAATTAGAAAAATAAGAAATAAGAGAATTTTGTTTGAAAAAAATATTTTTATTACAAAATAAGTAAATTTATAATATTAAAATTATTTTTAATTATGATAAAGAAATTAATAATTTGACGTAAAAGAAAAATAATGACTAAGTGATTAAATATTTGTTATGGAGGTAACTAAATTGACTAAATAAAAGTAATGAATTACATAAAATAATTACAGTTTATAGGGACAATTTTTCCTGTTATGGCCCTCATTACGACAATAACTACATTTTTTTCCTATTTGAAATTGGCTTAGCCATTATGTTACATATTCAGGTTATAATTGGTTTTCCAAATTCACTTCATCTCAAGTCGGGGTTGGGTATAAAATTTAAACCCGTGTAAGAAGACCAATAATCTTGATTTTAAACTAGATGAAATTGTATCTCATAGGTCTTGTAAATGTTGTGGAGGGTGTAGACAGAGGCAACAAATATGGTGAAATCTAAATGGCTATATGAACAAATTGTCATGACATGTGTACAAGGTAGCCTCAAAGCACCACCATTCATTTAATTTGATTGTGTCGACGTCGTTGGGGAGTTGCCATCTCATTGACATCAAACTCTGAGTTTTGAGGGTCATATCTTTGAACATGGCACATAACATATTGTTGTTCATTTTTTGGTAAAATGATAGTAATATCTTCCGGATATATGTGACCTGCTCATAACATGCAGTTAGCCTTTGTGCCTCACTGAACAAACCAGTCTCTTATTGTTTTGAATGTTGTCTTCACAAGAGCATATACCGAAAGTGATCGGGCACCCCTCAAAACGGAGTTTATGCATTATGCCAGGTTTGTTGTCATATGGTCAAAACTCTTGGCCCCCCATGAAATACGTGTGTCCATTTTTTCAACGGTATTTGATCGATCCAAGACAATGCTTGTCGAAATTCTGATCGAATTGCAGATAATTTGACCATCACAATTGGTTGTTTCATCTCATATAGTATGATAATCTAAAAAATTAAATAAGTTAAAGGACTGCATTTGAAATTAAAAATAAAGAAAGAAAACATACCGATGTTGATTAATTGTCGCTTCAACTCAATGTTTTTGAACTTCTTGTTGAAGTTGGAAGCAATGTTGACAAATGGCTGCTCCTCTATCAGTGATTAGGCAAATATTTGGTTGAGGAGTGACATATTCATGCAATAATTGGAAGAACCATATCATTGCTTCTTTTGTTTCTCCTTCAACAATGACAAAGGTAAGTGGAAATATGTTTCGATTTCATCTGGAGCTATTACAAGGTGTCGTGATATTTGCCAGTCAGGAATGTGCCATCTACTTGCACTATAGGCTTGTAGTAGTTAGATTTGTCAATGTAAGGCTTGAACGCCCAAAATACCCAGTCTAGGATGTAAATGGAGTGATCCTCGACACCGTCAACTACAATCGGATGACCGGTATATTAGACAATAGTCCCTGAAAGTGATTCCTGAAGAGCTTGCAACCATCTCAAAAGATCCCAGTCTTCGAATTGCATTGCAAGAGCTTTTTGTTTTGCCTTCCAAGCTTTCTTGTATGACACAGAGTAGCCGTGATGATTTTAGATTTTAGCAATCAAACTTTTAACAGGAATTGAGGGATTTACCTTCACTGAATTGGCCACAATTGAAGCAATTTGTGTCAAATCCAATTTGATGTGGTCCTGAGATAGAACAGTAGTTAAGCACGTGCGAGAGACTTTAATTTCTTTTGATTTCTCACTGTTGAAGAATTTACTTAAAGAAGCCCATAGTTGTCATTGACATCGGCTTCCATAATTTACGCATGTACCTATCTGTCTTGGACTCCACAACCACAAATTTGTAGCCCTGGTCAATGTGATATTTTTTGATAGCGAATAGAGTGACATCTTTTTTTTGTGAAAATGCATGCGTTCACATAACTCGAACTGAATAGTTTGACCAACTCTATTAAATGATTGATTAGGATTTGTCGATGATGTCGGAACAGGATTGTCATTGTGCTCATCATCTTCACTAAAATCATGAACCATATCCCGGATGATAGGCTCGCCGTCACAAAATGTTGAACTTCCTCCGACACCTCACAAAGCCATTAGTAGATGGTGAATTTTTTTAACTGAGAATGGAGTGAAAATATTGCAAGCAGTGCATGTTCAATTGGAAATGTTGACATTTGTTATATATAAGCTTGTTGCAAATTCATTTCACCCAACTTTTGAAATTTGAATTGTAGGAACAGCTGGTTTCAGAAAGGGGGTTGAATGGAGCCTGAACTCAATTCGCTATAAACAAAAGCCACCAAGCAAGATCATCTAAGACAAGAACATATAAGCACAGATGAAGCAATTTTATACTGATTCACCCTAATCTCTTGGGCTACATCCAGTTCTCCCTTGAACAAACCGTTCAAGAGGTTCCACTATTCAGTAAATAGTTACAACGAGTATACAAACCTCTTTAGGTTACAACAAGTACACAAACCTCTCCAAGTTATAACGAGTACACAAACCTCTCCAAGTTATCACGAGTACACAAACCTCTTCAGGTTATACCAGTCCCAATCTCCCCCTGATATTAAGACCACTCAAGATTGAAATAAACACTCTCAAAAGAGAGAATGATGAAAGTTCACAAAGCTTTACTTCACAAAGGTAAAGAATTACACAATGGTTTCACACAATCCAAAACCTTAGATGCTCTCAATAGTAGATTGACAATAGACATGCAGTAGATACTCTAATTTCTCTTTTTTTCAATGTCTTGCTCAATGTATTTCTCTTTTTTCTTTTTCTTATTTTCCTTCTTATTCTTCAACTTGAAACTGCTAAACTATATGTAGCTTTTTAGAAATTAGCTGTTGGGATGCTTGAACAGAACAATCTTAACTTTCTAATGTACTAGAGCTCAAACTGGAAATATTTCTCTAATTTTCATTCAACATTAAACTTAATTAAGTCTATATCAGAAATAATTTAAACAACACAAGATATCTTTAATTTGAAACAATTAATCACATTTAAATATTCCATAATAATTTGAATAATTTTCATTATGAACAAATTTGAACATTAAAGAACATCATGCTATAAAATCAATTAATCACATTTCAATATCCCATAAGAATTTGAATAATTTCTATTATGAACAAATTTGAATGTTAAAGCACAATATGATATAAAATATGATTTTGATATTTATGTGAAAGACACTTTATTTTGTTTTTCATATTTAAAAAAATATTTTCTTCTTCTTTTAATTTTAAACAAACTTAATATAATTAAATAATAGTAAATAAATACTTATCTCGATTTGTAGGACATCTCTACATACTCATCATGATTAGAGATCTGTAATATTACTATTGTAACATACATGTAAGATCATCAAATACAAATAAATACTTGGAGTATTGTTATCATCAAAACTTTATTAGAGGATTAGACCATCTAAAGGGACTTTGGACCATCTAATGATTCAACATGAATTATTGAATTGCAGTGATTGAATTCAGAACAACAATCAATTACAGCTTTTTTCAATGCAATGCATGCTCTTTCAAATCATTCAGACAAACTTTGAATTCGGAACATCAATCTATTATGTTCTTTGTCAATGCAATGAATGCTCTTTCAATTCATTCAAAAACACGTTTGTGGTCGTATCCAAGCTAGAGGGAGAATCTTACATACCTGAAATCGTAGCAGGCTAGAACGATTTTAGAAAAATTGAAATCGTGCAACCAGGGCACAATTTCTTTGCGCCCAACGTAAAGAAATTGTCGCCAGGTGGCACAAATTCAGTTGTTCTAAGATCATTCCATCCTGGTACGATTTCAGCTCTTCAGAAATCAATCCCATGTGGATGATTATTTTGTACTTGAGTGGGGGCCCTTGCATTCACATTTGTTGTCTTCACTAATGTAGGCACTGTGTGTGCTTATTTTTGCAGAAGAAAGCACGAAGTGTAGTGCGTGTAGGTTTCTTTTAATTTTTTAGAAATCACATGTGTCTGTAAAGATTCTAAATACGCGTGGTGATGTATAGTGTGTGGGCAGAAGACTTGAATTTCAATTTAAAGGCACCCATAGCCTTACTTTAGTCGTGTCATCACTCACTCTTTCTTTCACTCTTGTTCTTTATTCTTCTTTGATTCTCCATCATTGTGCCATTGTTTCACTCTTTCACTTGAAACACAGATTTTGAAAGGTTTGCAGAAGAGGTTTCCGTCTAAGTTTCAGACCATAAAATTTAGGCTACAGTTGGTTCAAGTAAGCACGTGTAACTGTTTATTTCAAATTTGTATTAATCGTACTCTACCATGGAATTTTGTTTGTGTTAAATTTGATGACTGTTGCACTTCACTTTGATATGAAAATACATGCCTTTTGATGTTGGTTTATTGTGATATGATAGATAATTCGTATTCTAATACTTGAGTTGCTCATTGCGTTCATGATATGACACAACGTTAATGGTAGTAGCTTGCAACTGTAATGCTGCTATAATGGGATGCGCTTAAACGTTCAAAATTGTCAATAATTATTATTATATTATCAAATGTTATTTTTTTTATTTATAAATGTTATTATATTATTATTATTGTTGTTGTTGTTGTTGAACATTAGACGGTCCAAAGCCCCTTTAGAGGATCAAATCATTTGATAAAGTTTTGATGATAACAAAACTCAAGTATACATTATATTTGATGACTTATATACATTGCACAATTAACATTATTATTATTATTAAAGCAGCAAACACATGATCCATGAAGAAATAAATTTTCTATTATTTACTTTTATGTTATTGATTTGATTTAAATTGATTTTATAGCATGATGTGCTTTAATGTTCAAATTTGTTCGTAATGGAAATTATTCAAATTATTATGGAGTATTTAAATGTGATTAATTGATTTTATATCATGATGTGCTTTAACATTTAAATCTATTCATAATAGAAATTATTCAAATTATTGATGAGTATTCCAGATATAATTTCTCTATTTTATTTTAAATTATTTTTGATACAGAATTAATCAAGTTTAATGCAGTTTAAAATATTAGAGAAATATTTCCAGTTTGAGCTCCATACATCGGAAAGTCAAGATTGTACTATTCAAGCATCCCAACGGCTAGTTTCTAAAAAGCTACATATAGAAGAGCAATAAAAAGCTACATATAGAAGAGCAAGTTCAAGTTGAAAAAAATAAGGAAGCAAAAAGAAAAATACATCATATAATACATTGAAGAAAATATACTAAGTGTCTATTGTCAATTTGCTATTGAGAGCATATAGAGTTTTGGGTTGTGTGAAACCACTGTGTAATTCTTCACCATTGTGAAGTAAACCCTTGTAAGCTTTCATTGTTATCTCTTTTAAGAGTTTTTCTTTAATTCTTGAGTGGTCTTGATCTCAGGAGGAGATTGGGACTAGTATAACCTGGAGAGGTTTGTGTACTCGTGATAACCTAGAGAGGTTTGTGTACTCATTGTAACCTGGAGAGGTTTGTGTACTCGTTGTAACTATTTGCTAAACAGTTGAACCTCTTGAATAGTTTGCTTAAGGGAGAACTGGATGTAGCCCAAGAGATTAGGGTGAACCAGTATAAAACTGTTTTATCTGTGCTTATATATTTTTGCCTTGGTTGGTGGTTTCTATTTATAGCGAATTGAGTTCAGGCTCCATTCAACCCCCCTTCTGGAGCCAGTTGTTCCTACATTATTATTATTATTACTTCCAAAATAATCATTATATTATTATTATTATCATTTAAATTATATTTGTATGCATTAATCTTTTTGTCACTGTTGTGTTAATTATTATTATATATTATTAATGTTATTATTATAATAATTATTATTATGTCATTTTATTATTGTTGTAATAATGAGTTTCTTTTAGCTTGTGTATACTTATCACTTATAAGAGCAGTCTCCCTCACGATATGTCTTTGTTACATTTGTAAAATAAACACGTAATAAAGACGCTTTGGGAAGGGAATGAATGTCTTCTTCGACCTAGACGACATGTAATCTGGGTCATGAAGCACCACGATTTTGTTGACCCACGAGTCAAAAATTTGATGGATGTTGTTGCGTGCTGCAACGCACAGACAACACCCAACCATCAGTACAGTGACTCTTATCAAGAAGACATTGGACGACTTAGAGCCTAAAGAAGTTATGTTTCTTATCAAATTTCAAGTTAAAAATCTTCTCAAGTGTTTACTAATTTGAGTTCTATTTTATTTTTTCAGTTCCTTTGGACTCTGTACACCAGGCCTGAGGTTGCTCAGTTCATAATTGGTGACGTATTGGTAGTTAATCACGTAGTAGTGCCATTAGTTTAGTTCACAACTGTGGAATTTCATCAAGATCAGGTTATGCATCAATTTGGATTTCGTCAACCCATTCTAGTTGAACCAATGAATCTCGATAAAGTCCACAAGGAAGACATGAGGGGCAGACAATAGGTAAGGGAAATTGTTTATGTTTCTTATAGAATCATATAATAGATTATCTAGATGTGAAAATATCTTGGTTTCTATGCAGGGATCATGTTTTGTTTGAAAACAATAAGAATGTTAGGGAGTTTGGTTAATAAAGGATTATTTTAGAATGTTTTAAATTTCATACTCTTGTTGAGAAGTTAATATAGTGGTTAAATTTACATGTTAAGATACACAGTTTTGTAAACTGGGTTTTGAATATGGTTTAAATTAATATAGTTGATTCTTATAGTTTTCCCATGTATTAGTTTATTAGTTTAATGTGAATGAAAATATATATTGAATTTAAAGATGAAGATTGAATTGAGATGAGTGAACAATGTTTGAGTAAATTATGGATTGTATTAATCATTTTTTAATTATTTGCAAGTTGTATTTATTAAAGTGGTTTTGAATAAAACTTTTGAAAACAAATTTAGTTATGCTACATGAAGTTAGATTGATAATATTTTTACTCAAGCGAAAATGGAGCAGAAACTCAACCTTTGCTCTCATCCTATTTTCACTTAAGTGAAAGATTTTTCACTCAACAAATAGAGCTACAACTCAACTCTTATTCTTGACTAGGTTTTTGCTCAAATAAAAATATTTTGCTCAAAAAAGATAATTTTCGATCAAGCTAATTTAAAAAGATAATTTTCGATCAAGCTAATTTTATTTCCTTATGTTTTGGTCTGTTTAATGACTCGATGTAAATGATGTTAAATATCAATGTAAAATAAATATTAATTTGTATATTTAATTAGTTTTCAATTTTATTTAAATGAACTACCTTGTTTAAAAATAATTGTTAAAAATGATAAAATTTGTATGAATTTAAGGTCACAAATATAGAATAATATGTAAATCATTATTTAAATTATGTATTAAATAAAGATACATGTATTACAATATAGATCTTCTTGTTTCACTAATAGCCTAAATCACATATTATATTATTAATTAAAATATTTGTTTTTATATACATTTTCTCATATTGAAAATTTATTTCAATAACTTACACTTGTATTATTGTTTATATAGTGATTTGCAATTACTATATTATGTACACAAAATATAAAGGTCCATGTATATAAGCTACTTCTCAAATATAATAGATTTTTTATTTTAACTCTTTTTATCAATATATAATATATATATATATATATATATATATATATATACTTGAAATTTCTAATGTTAAAATAATTGAAAACTAAGACGTAAAATTTGCAGAAATTGAAAATTAAGTATAGGCCCAGCCCAAGCCTTTCCCCTCCCCCCTGCTTAGCGTAAAACTACAAAAATTTAATAATAAAATATGTAATTTAAATTATAATGTATATTTCAGTTTGAATTAGAGATAATTTCGCATTAGTCACCTGATGATACATTTAATAATTTCAAAGTCTATTTTTAGAAAAGACAAAACGTGTATAATTTATAAAAGAAATTCAAAAATAATGAAATTTGTAATATTTAAATATAAAAATTGTTATTACGCTAAAGATAATTTTTTGACCTTTTTCCTTTTCCAACCGTTTTATTTATTTATTTATATCCACAGTGCTTTTTAAATGTTGGTAAGAGAGTCAACAGATTCAGATTTTAATTATGAAATAAAATTAAAATAATAAAATCATTACTTGAATTGAAGATTGAACAAGTATGCGTGTTCTTCATTAGTAAAGATATTGCAATCCTAATAACTATTTAGCTAATCACCTTTTTTTGCTTAAAAAAATATCAACAAAACAATTTATCATATTTTCTAATTAAATTTAGAATTTTACTTTATTTTACATAATAAACTTCATAAAATTATTCTTACCTAGATTATTAAAATAAAACTCTAAATCTAATCAGAAAATAACATCCATCTTACTAAATCTAACTTTTTCAAACTAATGTGAGAATGACTCGAGTTATTTATCCGGTCCGTTTTGCTAGATTTAACTTTTTCCACCAATGTACATGCCTGTGTTATTTATCCAAGTGCTAGAATTCAATTTCCAGTCTTAAATTTTTAACTTTTTTCTTTTTCGATATTTAATCATTAACAGTTTTGATCATTAACACTAAGACAAGTTATTCCTCTACCATAATAATACTTTCTTCGTGCATCCTCGTACAAAATATAAAATAACACTTATGCGCTCAATTTTAAAAGTTTTTTTCTCCATATTCATACAAAATATAAAATGATAGTTATATCCTCAATTTTAAAATTGCAGAGACCAAATTAGTTTTCACCCCTTCACTTTTATCCTGTTCATACTAGCAAAAAAATAGAACTGGATGGCACTCCCATCCGGTTCACATTGCAAAAAAATTGACAACCGGATGAGTATGTGATCTGGTTGTCATTTCAACATCCGTTCACAAATTCAAACAGTGCTGTCGATGATGAAAGAATTTTCTGATTTGAGGTATGAGAACCGGGTGCAGGAAGAGGGTATTAGAGTGCAAGAAGAACTTGTCTAAGTAATCTTATCTCCAACAATAAAGTTATTAAATATATTTTATATTTTAAAATTGTTGATTACAACATAATAGGAATTATATATATTAAATATATTTTCACTAAACATTCTGTTCCTATAAAATGAAAAATATATTTATTATTTATATAAAATGAAAATTATACATAATTACCTTTTTCAAATAGAATTTTATTAACAAAAAGTAATGATTTGTAAGCACTATGATGATTAACAATTCTTTAAAAATTATATAAAAGTATTATGAAATATAAAATAAAAAATAAAAAATATATAATAAAATTACCTTCTTTAAATGATATTTTACCATATAATATATAATATAAAATAAAATATACATATTATTACCTTTTTAAATATCTTATAACTGTGATAACAATTCTAAGAAATTTATATTCACACTCATATTCACTTATATTATACAACACCGAAATCTCATCTCACTCTTACCAGTCAAAATTATGGTTTTATCTATCTTAAATACCGCAATTTGTGTTCTCACTTTCTAATCCTTACTTTAAGGATTATAGAGGCGGCATTAAAGTTTCTCCACTGAAGGAACCTATTTTGTTCCAGGATACAGAAGAATCAAGAGAAAAGTAAATATTGCAAACTTTGATTCTTCATCCCAAAACAAATTATCACATACATAAACAGCAATTCAAGCAGGGTTGTCTCCACATAATGTAACCAAGATCCCCACAAGACATGACAATTCATTGAAACATTCATGTCTTTGAATTGAATAATGATTTTCTAGAGTTGTAATGAGCATACAATAATTAACCAAAGGAAGTTAATGATACATATATGATGCATGTAACAACAAAGGACAAGTCTTAGTATCATAAAATCCAAGTAAAATGTCTAGGAATTTTTCAAATGGAGGTTATAGTGCTTCATTATATTATCGAAAAATCTGATGAAAGCACTACATACAGTATAACAGATGCTTAATCAGAATCCACGTCCACTTCTCCATCATCAGATAACTCATCAAATGATCTTATGTCAAGCTGGTAGCGTAGGATACCGCCAATACCACCAAACCCTCTGCAAAACTGTGATCCCTCTTGGGATTTGTTGGTCACAAATTCCAGTGAGCAGCCAAATTTTTTGTACTCATTTGCAAACCACTCAAGCAAGGGCATCTTCTCCTGAACTTCTAACTCTGCAGAGGTGGCTGGATCTCTGAAATTGCTCTGATTTGCCTCTTGCTCCTTGTTCAAGTGCTTTATGAGAATCTCACCAGTAGAACTATTTTTTAGTACATATCTATTAATATCCAAATTTTCCCACACAATTAGTGTCTCCACAGCACCCATCTCCAGAGCCTTCAATGCGTCATCAACCCCAAACACGTATTTCCCAGTATCCTGGCTGATTTCTTCAAAATATTTTCCTATCAAGCGCTTCTCTTGAATGAACTTCACATTAGATAACAGCTCTGCAGATAACTCAATAGCTTGGTTAAAGCCATTTTCTCCACCATAGGAAACATCAACCACATTTAATATTTTCGCTTGCAATCGAGGATCAAACATATCTGACTGGCTCAGCTCTGTCTTGAAGTCAGCTGAACCAGCAAGTATGAGTCCAGAAACATTAGGTTGACTAGTAGCAGGATTGATGAAAAACTGAGTAGCAAGTTCTGCAGTCTTCCTGACATAATTGTGCCGCTTTTCCATGCGCAGACGAGCAAAACGCAAAGCTGACTGCCCTCCTCTACCGTGTTTCTTTGGTAGATCAACAGTAAATTTATGAAGAACCTCACGTGTATTTCCACTTAAAGTCCCAAAAAGGGTTCCATTTCCATCCATAATAATAAAACCAAACTTGTCATCAGATTCTAAAAGTTCATTAAGAGCTTCTGTGTGAAACTTGTTGTCACAGAGGTAAAGTGACGCATTGATAGGCTTGAAAGGTTCAAAATCAATAGTCACCTTTTTTTCCTTGCCATCTTCTGTGACAATGGTGCCAGTATAAAGGACCAAACCATTGGGAGGAACCTTATTATACAGTTTCAGCCTCTGTTGAGCAGAAGTAATGGCAGCCAACACTGACTGCCGGTTCACCCTGCTTTTGATATTTGAAGCAGTTCCAAATTCATCTCCCAACATCTTAGTGACCCGAGAAATTTGATCACGAGGAGGCATAATCAAAGAAATCATGCTGGTCCCATTTCCCCTAGCAGTTTCCAATGCTTTGATCAGTTTCTTGATCTTCCATATCTCAATGTTCTTGTCTGATTCATGACCATCAGCCATTGTGGACAATAACAGAAAAAGAATGGCCTAAAACTGGAACCAAATGAAAGGTGACTATCAGATCATCATCACAAAAACACTTACAAAATCACAAACATTTTAGTACATTTACCTGTATTATTGAACAGTATCAATACAATAAAGAAGGAATATTATGCATATCTGCTATATATGCATGCTCAGTGATAAGGCTGACAGAATCAAACACCAGTAAATTGATAAGCATCTTCTTCAATGATTAGAGTAAAATAAGCCATTAGCAGTGAAGATCGTGACCACGGTAGTGCCTAAACCTCAGATCCAACAGAACTCTTGGCACAAGGTGCTCAAAATAATTTATAAATGATGTACATGTATATACATCATAGTATGAAGAATGATTAGATAAGTTCATTATATTTGACCCCACCGTACCCATACAAATGTAGGTAATATACTTCCAACACTAAGTAAACAACCACCACCACCACAGAACATAATTTTAATACCTGCAAGTTACCATGATTTCATAATTGGTAAAGTAAAGCAAAGTTACAGAAGAACAGTGGTCCCATGAGTAACAAAAGCAAATGATTAAAAATGTAACAGATACAGTTGACAGGTAAAAAAATTGAATCCAAAGTAAATATAAAAAAAAGTATATATATATATATATATATCACGCAAACAGAAACCCATAAGTAGATTGTCACTTTTACATAAAAAAAACAAGTTACCTGCAAGCAAAGGAATTAGATGAGTATTGGTTTTAAAACCTGAAACCCATTAACTTCATATCAGTCAACCAAAGTTCATATTCTCCCCATTCCTTCTCCATTTTCATTTAAAAGATCCAATCTTAGTTAGACCCAACTTCAGTATTTTCATTTTCCGTATTAACAAAATAAAAATAAAATATATTTTTTAAAAAAGGTCCAATTTTTCTAGTCAAAGCAGAGGAAATTAAAATCATACTGCAAACCCCAGATGCAAATCCTTCTGACAACAGTAACCAGAAACAAATCAAACTAAATAAGAAAACCTTGCTTCTACAAAACCACAAATAAAATAATAAAAAAAAGTTGATGAACAGAAGGTCCAACTTGTGATTTGAGCAAATCTGGGAACAAATAAATGGCAGTGATGTGTATGTACCCACCTATAGTTGGGTGAATGAGAATCTCTCCGGCTAGGGTTTCCGCGTGCTCAGCAGAAACAGCAGTGAAGAAGAGAAGAACGAGAATTTTTGTATTGGATTATTAAACTAATCTTCTGTGTTTTGTTTTATCTTATGGAAGGTTTGTTTTTGTTGTCTTAAGGTGAAGGAGAATTTTTCTATTGTGATGTGATGAATTTGTTAATTTATTTTACTCAACATGAATTAGTAACTAATGTAATAACAACAGTAAAAGAAAAAAACTATTGTAATAATAACACCCTGCATGGATTGAAATGAAGGAAACTTGTTAATATTGTAGGCTGGCTTTCTAATATTTCCTATGATCAATTAAAATTTATTAGAAATTACTACATTTGTGTGCGTTGATTTATAGAAGAATTAATTTCACATCAAAAATAATTAATTACATTAAATTGTATTAATATTTTAATATATTTTTTAAAATATTTTTTGTAAACTAAATAAAATAAAACTAAATGTCAAACATTCATTAATGTTAAGTAAAAGTAACTAAAATTTATTTATATTTTAAAAACTGTGATTTATTTTCTTATAAATTAGAAAAGAGAAAATATCATTTTGATGAGTTTTACAAATCATTAAAAGAATCTTCATAGAATTTTGTTATGAAAAAAATATTAAAAATACGACTTAAATAGATAAATATAAAAAAAAGTGTAAGTGAAAATTATTATTTTATAAATTATTTAATATATTAACTTTTAAGCCAATATTTTTAGATTTAATATGATTTTATTTAATTTTGAATGAAGTCATGATGGTAGAAAACATATATCTAAATATTATAAAAATTATAGTTAAATAAAGTAACTTGTTAAATATTTTATTGTAAAATATATTTTTATTGTTGTAAGAATTTGGTTGAGAGACGTAAGGATTGATTAAATTTTTAATTTTTTATATTTCATACAATAACTGTTGCACATGTAACATTTTATAATTTTCATAAAATAGAGACTATATTATATATAAATTTTATATTAAATTTAAATATAAATATTTATATATTTATAATAACATTTTAAAATATTTTTTTATAAATAATTTAATAGAAATATCTTTATATAATTATAAAATAAACAATAAAATAATAAAATAAAGTTTCTTTTTTACAAGTAAAGGTAAGTTAGAAAATTTAAAATATATAATTATAAATTAAATTTATATTCCAAACAAACTATAATATGTTAGACTTTTATAATTTATTTCCTTTATCATATTATGATTTTGAATAATTAAAAAAATTATAACCTAAATTTATTTTTTGATGTTTAAAATTAATCTTAAAAAACCTATACAATGGTGGTAAATAATGATAACAATTGATAGTAAATTCTAATATGTTTTTCATAAATAAATTTTGTATTACCATAACACAAATAATTGTTTATAAATTGTACTCCATTTCTTACAATTAGTTATACTCTTATACAGGTTTGGTTATTAATTTTAAACACTAAAAACAAAAGTCAAGTTATATATTCCTCGTATTTAGGATCGTGTTATGAGTGGTTTAATATATTAGAGATTTGTATTTTATATAATTTTGTTTGTTTTATGAAATTGTATGTATCACTAAATTTCTATGACAATGTATAACTTAGACTATTGTTTGGTTGATGACCGTTCATTGTATGTATAATCAAATATAACAATATACAACTTCTCAATCTCAAGTTGATGAGACAAAATAATTAGCATAAAATTTTGTATCAAGATAACTAATTCAATAATAGACCAATAATATATCTAGGATGGTACACATAAAATGTTATAATAAAAAATCTATACTAAAGCATTCAAAATTAGTTATTTTGTATTATAATAATTCAAGATTTATTTATAAAAAAAATGTTATAATCTATATTCCAACTAGTATAACTACTTAATAAAAAATCTATACTAAAGCATTCAAAATTATTTATTTTGTATTATAATAATTCAAGATTTATTTATATAAAAAATGTTACAATTCATATTCCAACTAATATAACTACTTACATAGGTTTCTATTATTAATTTTAAACACTAGAAAACAAATTTAGATTATATATTTGTTATAATATTCATAATATGAGTATTTCGATTTATTAGAAATTTGTTTTGATATACTAAATATTTAAAACTCACATAACTCTATTTGTTTTATGAAATACACAAGAATTAAATATTTAACTAATGATCACTAATTCTGTATAACAGTTGAATTCTTCTCATTATACACAACTCATCAACCTATAGCCAATGAGGTGGAATGATTGACTTAAAATCTTATACCAAGATAAATTAGGAATTAGTAATGTATTTTCATGAGAATATAAACATTTGAAATTAAAGAAATAAGGATAAACTTGAAACCTAGCTTCCAATTTCGTCATATATATATATAATCATAACAAAGTAAGAGAAGAAGATAAAACACATGTGAAAGAAATAAGAATAAACATGAAAAGTATGTTTTAGTTTTTAGACTAGTGAAAAAATTTATTTTAATTTTTTTTGAATTTTGAAATTCAAAATTTCTCTCTAATAGACTTGTAAATTTCATCAACTACTTAAGGCTTTTAGGTTTTGCATTTTATTTTAAAAACATTTGAATTTCATAATGTTTAGATGACATCATTGGTTATAAATAACCATTCATTTTCTTTGTAATTTTTTTTTAAATATTGAATGAGTGAGTGATTTGTGGAACATTTTAAGAATGTCTTTTAAAGGGAAAGAATTCTCTTTTAACTTTGGATCTTATCTTAGATCATAGGATTTAAGTGACAATTTAATTCAACACATCTTTGAACATCTTAAGTGGCTCCTTGAATCATAAGTTATTCTTCTTTATATTTTCTTTTATTTTTTTTCAATTTTGAATTGAATTGTTGTTTCCTTATTCAAGTTTCATTAATTTTCTCTTACCATGTTATGTTCATTTTCTTAACTAAATTTCACTCAAATTCATTTTAACTATTTTTTTAACAAATTATTTATATTTTTCACATTTTTACATTTCATTTATTTGTATTTTATTTATAAAATAAACAGATATTAAAATCACATTTACAAAATCACATAATTATTTCTATAAACATTTAATTTTATGAAAAAAATTAATTATCCGACATTTTTATTCTTCGAAATAATTACCTCTTAAAATAATAATAACTTTTTATAAATTACTATTTTTCATTATAATAGTTTATAAATAAATTTTTCTTATTAACTTTATTTTTTTAGAGTACTATTCTTTAATATATTTTTTCTACTAAAATATTATTATTCAATATAATTAACTTTTTAAGATTTAATTTTAAAAAAATATTTTACACTTTTATTCAAAATATTTATTTTTTAAATTATTTATTTTCTAAACTATTATTTTTTACTTTAAATTTTTCTAATTTTTTATCCGTTTCTTTATTTGTAATTCAAAAGCTGAAAACAAAAGTACAACTAAAACTCGGAATTTGTTTGTCAAAAAATCGAATTTTGGTTAATTTGTCAACTAGTCTCCACCATGTTCAAAATTTAACTTCTCAAAAATCAAATTCTAAACGCGAAAAACAAATTATATTATACGTCTAAATAAAGGGAAAAATGTACAAATGAAAAAAAAAAACTAAAATGTAATATTTGAGTGAAAAAATATTCGGTATAAGTATATAAAAGTTAACTCTTTCTATAATTATCATATAATAGCATAATAGCAATAAAATAATACTACCCATAGTATTACAGTAAAATAATACTACCTTAGTAAAATTAATCCGCCTAAAATGAAGAGTTTAAACTGTTTAAAATGATACTACCCTTTCTATGTTTAACTGAGAATAATGTAACTTATAATCAATTTAAAATTTAAAAGACTGATTTTATGAAGAGTTTAATTCAAAGAAATAAATAATTATAAAATAATTGAACATTTAAAATAACCTTTGCAACACATATAACCAATCATTAACAAAAAAATAGCTTTCAGTCACCATTTTATACTTTCATGTGTTAGTATTATGTACACTTAACTTCTCCCTCTGCTGGCCTTTCGGACAAATAAATTAAAATTGAAGAGATTACATTTATCTTAAAACAAAGTATAATTTACTATAGCATGCACTAATCTTTTGCAAAGCATGTTTATTTAAATTTCTCTATAAATAAATTCCTCTATAAACTAAAATTAATTCATATATAAGTTAAAACATAATTTAAAGAAACTACATTACAAATTCTTTATAAATTAATTTATAAACGTACTAATTATAGTTGATGGAAAAGTTCATTTTATTTTTATATTTTTTTCTAAAAATATCTACGAGTGCTTATCCCAATATCCCATATATGTGTTTCACGAGGATTACATCAAGGAAAATGACAATAAAATATAAATGTCATTAATTTTTTTTCCTTCCAAACTCTCCAATTCCATATAATATGAGAATGATTCTTAATGGATATTTTGTACTTTTTTTTTTTTTTTTTTTTTTTTTTTTTTTTAAAAGGAGCATCTATCTTAACCTGACTTTTCTAGGGGACAAATTTGTGGGCATATACTATACAGTGGACAGAAATAAGATAAATAATAATGGAAAATGGTAAGACACTTGGAAGGTAGGGCACCACAGTTGACCATACGTGCATCTATAAATAACTCTTCAATTTACAACAAACAATACCATCTGGGAAAGGCCGAAGGTGTTTTATTAATTGTAGCTTATAGAAAAGATCATTTTATTATTTCTTTTTTTTTTCTTCTAAAAAGTATCTAAGAAGAAGTGTTTACTTCAAAAGTCCTTATCAGCGTTTCAACAGGTTACAAGAAACGAAAATAACAGTAGAATATAAATGTCATTAATTTTCTTTCCTTCCAAAATCTCCAATTCCATATAAAGAGGATGATCCTTCACGGATATCCTGTATTAAAAAGGGACATCTATCCTAACCTGACTTTTTTAGGGGCCAAAATTGTGGGCATATACTATACAGTGGACAAAAATACAGATAAATAATAATGAAAAATGGTAAGGCACTCAGATGGTAGGACACCACGTTTACCATACGCGCATCTATACATATCTCATCAATTTACAACAAATAATACAGGTATCCTTACCGTTTGGGAAACCAAAGGTGCCTCATCATCAACTCTTGAACCTGCATGCGGAAACGCATCAGATAAATACGAACCAAAAATGATCAACCAGTGCTTAGGTTAAATTTGGAATATTTCTGTGAGCATCAGCAAATTCCCGAACCAGCCGCTTTAGAACTCTGCCACCCTTCCCTTGCATATGCCCGAAATCGCTCTTTAATCCATCAGAGTTCTTGCTCTCAAGATAATCAGAGGCTGCATCAGCAAGTGCCTTGGACCAAAGCGGCACTATGGCCTCCGCTTCTCCATGATTTAGGTATTCAGCAGGAAGAGCCTGAACCTGAAATCATAAACTGTCAATCAAGCTGAGCACGATGGGAACAACTGTTGAAAAGAAATTAAAGCCACAAACTAATAAGATCACAAAGGTCAAATAGACAGTAAAGTCCACAATGGAGCTACACACCAACCAACCCACATTGTTCATAAATTCTTAGAAAACGACAAAACTAAGAAGACGTATCGGATAAAACAAGCATAAACCATGGAGCATAATTGTACAGATTCTTCAAGAGTCCAACATGTTAACTTTCTGAGTTGACCATTCTCCCATTCTTCAAAATTCAAACTTCATCCTTAACTTTTAGCTTATACATTTAAAAAGCAGAATTTGCTTAAACTCGTAATTGAAGATTGCTAGGCTCTATTATAGTTTGTTTGTTGAACTACAGTTTGCATGAATTAATCTATGCATGACTCACTGTTTACAGCCAAATCAACTGGCTACAACCTGATGCATCCAGCTATATTGACCATATTGACCATATGCCACGGAAGAATTTCACAGCCAATTCAAGTCAGATCAAAAGAAGCCAACAAGAACTTAATTTGACACGATGTTCCATCCAACCATTCATAGTCAAAATAAAAGACACAAGAAAACGAACAAATTAACAAATCTTAAAGGAGACACGATAACTAAACATGCAAAGAAAAATAAAAAAAGGAAAGGAAGAGAGAGACCGCATACTGCAGCCAGCCATGAAGTGTTTGCCAGCAAAGTATAGTCTTCCATCTTGTTCTTTCAGATAGTGTGCAAATTGCTGCTAGTTGTTGCAAAATTGTAGCGCACTTATGAACCTATCATGCAAAAAAAATCTTTTAGCCATGTATCAATCGAAACTATAAGCTTTCATGCATTAGACTGAAAGAGCAATTAGGGATGAAACAAACAAATGAACCTAGGGAGAGGGAAAAGGAGAAAATAATATAAGAAAACTTTCAGATACTTTAAGGCTATTTATGAACATTCCAAGACACCAATACGGCTAGGGAAAGAAGTCAGTTATAATTTCAGTTTTCAAGTAAGGGATGAACCAGCAGGATAAAAACCTGACTAAATCAACTCATGGGGGTCTGAAAACCTATTTTTGAAATGTAAACTGCTTTGATTAAACCTATTACTGATCTTGTGAATCGTAAAAGAACTACAAGAATTAGTTGACTAAGTCCTGTACAGAAAATGTAAAACTAGAATAGTCGTGGCAGGCAACAAAGATTCATTTCTTTGCAAAATGATGAGAGGAAAGGGAAGATTCCAGCAAGAGAATGACTTCATAAGGATAATAAAGTAACCAAACTTCATCCTAGGAGCATCAATTTATCCATAGTTTACCATTTTTTTTTTTTTTTTTTTTTTTTTTTTTTTTTGCTTCTACTTCAACGCTCATAGCCATAGCATCCATTTATTTCCTATGAGAATATGAAAGAAATTCACATAGAAGGATAGTCCAGAAATTTACCCGAGACATTGCAGACACACCAAGTAAAGCATACACTACATTAGATACAAGCCCCTCACCACTGTGAGATATGACGTGAATGGCTGTGATGTTGAATGATCCCTCAGTAATAGAATTCATACATTCTAACAGAGAGACAAGGCCCACGTCTAAAAAACCTGAAGAGTAAAGAAAATCACAGTCAATCAACTACAAAAGTACTGAGTAAAAAGGAATGAGACATCAGCTTACACTAGAAAATATATGAACAAATAAATCTAGTCAATATTACACCAAGCTTCATAAAATAAAAAAATAAAAAAAAATAAAAAACATCAAAAAGCTAAATTTACATGTAAACAGACAGAAAGCAACTATAAAATCAAATAAATATCAACGTCACTGTTGTAGAATTTACTAAAATGTTGCAATTTATTCCTGAAATTGATTTGGCCACATGACTTTCATAGATGATTTATGACATTCTTTAATTTCTTATATTTTCATACTTCAATTTTACCATCATTTCCTCTACACCGAAGAAAGGGTTTTACATTTAAAACAAATAAGATGACAACAAAAATGTAATATAAACTTTTCTTACAAGATAAATATGACATTGCAGCAAGCGCTGCACCACGGTGCATGGCTGTGCAACATATAGCTGCCTTTTGGATAGAAACTTCAAGAAGTGAAGCACAAGCTGATAGGGCATCCTGTGATACATCATCTACCAGGTAAGGACATGCAGAGCTCACTTTTACAACAGCAATTAAATCTAAGCTAAATATTAGTAAAACAAGCAGTTTCTTCAACCTCACTGAAGACTCTGGACCCCTACTTCCACAAAAAGAAAAAAAGGCAAACAGAATGAAGAAGACCTTGTTACAGGTTCGGATAAACGTTGATGCAAAATTGGTGTAGGCCTCCACTAAGTCAGGTTCTTGGTCACATATGTAGGAGGAAGTTAGGGCCATTACAGAAGCTGCATGAGTAAATCTTTCAAACAAAGTAACAAATAAAGGTCCATACTCCTCTAGGTGACCAAATTCTTCGATGACAATGGAGGCTGAAAATATTGTTTGCATAAGGAAATTAGTAAATGTTCACTGCAACAACCCAGAAGGTGGCCAACAACATTATCAGAATATGGAAACTGTTACAGACCAATATTATAGTGGTAAAAAGAGAAGCAGCAAATATTAAGGCCCTGGAGAATTGTATGTTATTTGCCATTAAAGGGAAACTACAAAAGGAGGAAACCTCCAATTGCCCACAGCATAGCTCCTCTAACAGAAAATCAGACCATAACCGAATCCCTACCCCCTCTGCCTCATGAGACCAAATAATAAAAATATTCTCCCACGTCGAACAATCTCCACTTACTCATGCCACCTCCTTGTTTCTTTTGTGCACATACACCTTCCATACCTTAGGTGTCTCATGCCCCATTGAACCAATGGTTCCTTGGGCCCATAAACTTGTTCTCCAACAGAAACAGACAAAAATGTTACTGGCTTACAGCATCCAATCATGCTTTCTTGATTGAGAATCACATAGATATAAACCTTCAATGTATATACCAACTAAAATAAAAATAAAATTATTTTCCCAAATTCATCTACCAGTACTCTGCCAAAGCCATCAAAGATTTAACAAAAGCTTCAACCAGTAGAAAATGACAAAGTATATTGGTCCATGCATAATAGGTTATTAAAGGAAAAAGAGATATCATAAAAAATCCGTACCAGTTCTTATATAACATTCATGACTTTGGAACAAAACAAAATTTGTCGAAAGCCAGTCCATCACCTTGGGCAGTAATGTCACAAAATGTTGACCTGCACATTCAAAAGAATAAATATATTTACCACAAGAGGTACTCATTAACTATCAAAATATCTGTCGAAGTAGGTAAACCTGAAGATTGAACAGCTAGTGAAAGTGCTCGGCAAGCTGCTACAGATAAATTGCCATTCTCCATGTGCTCAGAGCCAAAAATTTTCTCCAAGATGGGCCAGAAAACCCTTAGCAGTGAAAGTATTGAGTCATCTGCAACAGGTTCAGTTGCCACGGATATCGCAAGATGACTGAATACAGTTCCAATTCTGAATTTAAAGGATTATATATGAGAGAAGGAACAAACACAACATTTTTATAGTGTCAAATACAAAAAGACACAATACTAGCGACAAAGGAACCGGTATAATAAGTTATGGGAAAAAAGTTAAAGAAACTCAATCTCTCAAGCAAAAATCTCTTCAGTTGCAAACTGTGGAGCATAAGCAAGACTTGTAACATTGAGAAATTGATAGTCTCTAGACAAAACATGTCAATGAAAATAATGTTTCTTCTGCTTTTGCTGAAAGCTAGAATTTTGGAAACATAGAAATGGAAGTGTTCTATTGACAGGTTGAAAATCATCATTGCACAACCAGAGGCTGAGGGACAGAGTTTAGCATGTAGACCAAACAATAAAAAAAAAAAAAAAAAAAAAAAAAAAAAAAAGAGACAAGGGGCTAGGGAATGATATCCATAAACAACTTAGACAAAAATTTAAAAAGAATAAAGACTGATAGAAAACAAGATTTGATATACAAATTCCACATCAGTCACTTGCTTACAAGTCCAAATAGTTTTATTCCAGAAACATGAGTAAGAAAACCTAACAACAACCCGTAATCTAGTAATATTAATTTAACTAGTTCAAGGGTTTAACAATTCCAGACATACTATTCAACGGCATACCTGTGCAAACCTTTGGAGGAAGCATTTAAAACTTGTGTATAAGAAGCAGGGCTCTGTTTAAGAGACAGGCTGATCTCGGGATCAACCTGAAAATGCAGAATGAGATCCACCAATTCAAAGATCACATTACACGGAAAATCCTCTCAAACAAATGCATCAAGAAATTTTATAATGGAAAAAGAAGTTACAGCAGACATAAAGAGTTTCTTTTCCTGAGCTGTAATAGCTACAATTTCTTTAAGTTGAGCAAGAGATACTATGGTCATAAATAATTTAGGGAAAGAGAAAGAAACAGAAGGACGGGGCAAAAAGAGGGTAAGAACAGAATAGAGGGGATAGATAAGACAAACAGGAGGTCAAAGAAACTGCACGGCACTTGATTATCATTTCAATCTTATATTCCGCTCCCTAGAATAGAAACAATCTACCTTATTTATAGCAGCTACCAATTAACAAAAGTTAACTAACTAACTAACAACCTTGTTTCATTTACATTTACATATTATATGGACAATTTAAATGTTCAACTGCAGAAAGTATCATAACGCTCCTGTTTGACTTTGGTGTGTAAGTGTATAACTACTCCTTTGTATCAAATAAAACTCTTCCAGTAACTACAGTAGGGTGTTATCAGCTAGCTGTAACTGACTTGGTTAGTTCAATCAGTTGCACTATCCAAACTATAATACAGGAACATTTTCTCTCCAATAATGTGATATCAATAAAAGGCTACTTTTGAATTTTTCTGTTTTATCAAACTAAATTTTGTGAACTTAATGGCCAAAGCAAAATTGGTCTTCTGTGACAGAAGATACAGATAACCTGTTGTTAAAGAGAGGCAAGAAATAGGTATCACACAATCAAAATGAATAATGCAGAGAAGATGGGAAAAAGAAGGCTCACAAGTTTCCCAATAGCTTCATAGCTAGATGAAAGCAATCTAGCCAATAAGTTGTTCTTTAGTTCCCGATTGGACACAGAACCAAGGACCAGACTTATTGCATGCATAACTTCTTCCTCATCTTCCAAAGATAAATTCCACTTCTCTAAACCCTACAGCAGAAAGATAACTTGAATGTCTAAAGTTGAATCCATAGTTCAGCATGATATTTGAGATAGATATCATATACCATGTACGGAAAGGATTCTATACACTGATCTTGAAAGATAGAGAAATAGTATAAAACTAAATTCATTAACTTCTATGTACAACAAGATGCTGGGCATCTTTAGCCGCATACATTATGCATAGATGGTAACAGAAGCGTAAAAAATGTAGAGAAAAAAGATATTGACAGAAAGTCCTGGAAAATATGCATCATTGAACTTAAAACATGATATCATCATCCAGATATTTACTCCTCTGCAAGTACAGAGTAACCTACCTCTCCTATCCACATTAAAATTTCCAAATTTGAAGGCTCATAAATTACTACAGAAGCATCTTCACAGACTTTTCGCAAGGCAGATGCACAAGCATTTGAAGATAGAGGTTCTGAAATCCCAATAGCAAGAAATAATCTGAAAGTAGAAAGGTTTGTAGCACATGAATATGTGAATTCAGAATACTGAAAATTTTCCATCAGCAATTAGTTATCAGGTTTGACACAAAAGCTTAACCCATTAATTATGAATACCATGGAAAAATGGAGTTTTGTGGTGTACTCACAGCAAGGATCTAAAATTTTCCTTAAAAGCAGATATCCACTTGGAATACGAACCAACAGCATCTGCCAGAGATCTGTATACCTAAAAATAGAAGTACACCTAAGAACGAACATGCTTAAAAATAAATGCTGCAAATAGAGCAAATGGAAGAGTTCATAGATAACCCACAATGCAAATGAAACCCTTTAAGCCATCAGAAGGTTTAATGGACAACATGGTCACCAACTGCATAACTACAGAGAAATCATAACTTTGGCCATCCTGTATGATTACATCAGCCACCTGGAGTAAAGGAAGTGTTGCCTTAAATAACATGGGTATGGAACAACATATGACCACAAACAGCGTTATTTTTCAGTAAAGAAGAGTATCAACAACGAGACCCAGATTTTATCACTTATCACATTGTTTCATGCCAAATCACAAGTCTGAATGATATAATTAACAGGTCAATAAAGAAACCCCAGGAAAAGCAGCATGTGCTACTCACAGCATTAAGAGCAAATAGTTTGCTTTCCACTTCCTTCCAAGGAATTGATAGATTCTGAGATGCCCACCCACCAATAAAGAGCTGTATATAAAAAGATATTCAAATTGAGAATTGAGAGTTCAATGACTAAATAAATTGACATGGATAATAATAACCATGATCAATAGTTGTTTGAGGTACATTAACAAGAATACTCAAACTAGGTAACAAATTATCTTCCATTTGAAAACTTAGATGAACAAATTTCCAGTAATTTGCAAAATTTTCCACCTAAGTGCACAGGCAATGATTAAGTTTAACACTACTCTTGGAAAGTATATTTTAACGCTAACTTAACCCTATAAAGCTAACTTGGTAGGATGAGGTTTGCACCTACATATATATTATAATTTGATCATATTTCTAATTAATATGGGATCTCCAATAAGTACTAACTTAGAAGCATAAAGATTAAAATATGGATGAGTAAGAAGATAGGAGCCTGGTTTTGCTTTAATATTAGGTGGACACCCAAATAAAAGGTGGAAAGTAGAAGCTAAGAAGGAAGGAATATCCATGAATTAGCAAGTCAGGAATGATATCACCCGACTTGAGGGAGAGTGCTGTAACATGAGCAAAATATGAAGCAAGTGAATTTTTCCTTTTCTATATATTTAATTAGATTCATGCCTCCGTAAGTTAAAATCTGGATATACATACCAGTCACAATGCATCAAGCCTAATCTTCCATGAGAGGACTAAACACATAAATTTATTGTCATTTTAGGAGACAAGGTGCTCTATGGAGAAACAATCACCAACTTTGTCAACTGCAATGACCAACTTGCAGATGTGCTCAGTAAATGCCTGAAGACCTCATATTGAACACCCATTCGTAACAAGCTTGACTCATATGACATAAACGTTCCAACTTGAGGGGAAGAGTAAGAGACGTTATTTGGTCTTAGCAATTAGGGAAATATGTATTGTTGATAATTAGGGGTATCTCCAATATTAGTCATTACTAACTTTCTCTATAGTATACATTAAATGACTATAAATAAATGGTTAACGAGTGTCATTAAACACACAATTCACAATGACAAAGAAACTCTCTAGAATGAAATTTTCACTCTAATCTGTCACTATTAGTAGTATCCAATCATGACATAAAATTTCAAATTTTAAAACACCAAAAGTTTGAATGAAATCTTATTTTGTATGATTCGTATATACGACTATCCATTCATAATAATCCAATAGGATCATATAAATTCAAAATTTGTGATTATCATTGTTATCAAAACATTCAGAAAATTGATACCAAAAAAGAAGTCTATTACATAAAACCAAGTCTAGGAAAAAAAATAAAAATAAGAAAGCATGTTTTCCAAAGCACCTTTTGCATAAACGTAGCAGATCCTAACAGGTGACATATATCCACCAAAAGTTCTACAAGGTTCATCCTGAAATGAATAAGCCCATCAGGCAAATCAACTACTCTTCCCTCATCATTGTATGTACAATCATCCACCTGTTAAGCACCCAGAGGGGAAAAAGGTAATTTACTCAAAAGACTCAATCAATACAGGAAAACTAACAAAGGACAATTAACAAAGAAGAGATCAACAGTTAATCTACACTTGAATAAAGGTTATGCTCACAAACAAGATGAATACCATAGTAAAGATTCGTTTCCATAATTGGTACGTTAATCTTGTAAATGGGACAAATAATAGATCCAACATTCACAAAATATAGACTTTTTATAACACAACCAATGCTTAGACAAATTTCCTTCAATCTCTTTTAATTAAAAAAAAAAAAAGGACAGTTCAAAGATAATTTTTGAAGTAGAAAATCCCATGCTATGAAATGCAAATAGAGTCCACCCCTATCTTCCAAGCCCAAAAACAAGAACAAAAAAGGGAGCAACATTGAATTAATCCGTTCCCATACTGATAACATGTAAATAGCCAGGAATAAACCTGAGAACGCAATAACAGTGAATCAAGTAATGCTGAGAAAACAGGAGAAAAAATGTCTTCCATATGTTTTCTACTTTTTGCACCATCTTCAATGCCAAGTATATAGCTTGCAAGAGTAGACCTGTGACAAGATTTGTGCTCATGATAAGTGTGTCACTAGACAACAGCAAAGAGAGAATAAAAAATTAATTAAGAGGTTGAGAAACTAATGGCTACAGAAAGGCTTCTAGTCTATGCATATCAGCACATAACATAATACCGCAGTTTTTAGCAGAAATAATCACTAAGAACTGTATAATAAATCCTAAACAATGCAAAATTCTCATCACGCTTAATGAATGTATATCAACAAAAACGTAATAGAAACACTTCTAGTAAATCAGATAGGAACTGGAATTTACTATAAAAATAATAGGCAAATCCAAACAATAATCCTCTGATTACAATGAAATAGTCCAGGAAATTCGGAGACAGAAAACAGATCCAGAAATTGTCAGAGAAGACCTTCTCTGCCTTACAGTGAGTTAGCAACAGAAACCCTCAAACTACGCAAATGGTTGCCTGTCTTTCCTTCTACCTTCATCCCTCTCATCTTAATAATCATTCCATCACCTTTCCCACTCTCCTTCACAAGCTCTTTCTTCCTGCACTTTTCTTTCTACACCCGAACTGAAGTGTTTCTTCCCTACGTTATCCTTTTCTTCACTCTTGTAATTTTTTTTTTTTCAACTTTGTTGATGTTTCTCGATTACCAAATCCAGAGTCCAATTTGTACATATTCCAGAAAATATGTTCTGGAATAATATAAAATTGCTTTAGGTTTAACAAATCCATTGATGCACCTCATGTTTAGAACATTGCGGAATGTATTTTTTGATATTCCAGACTTAGGTACATATTCATATTCTAGCATGGACATCCAGAATTTATTATTTATATTCTGGAATAAATAACCCTTTTAACTTCAGTACATATTGTTTACACTCAAAAATGTATCTTGTTTTTTTCTGGATAGGATACTGTATAATATATTTTTGAATTCTGGAGAAATCACTAGGAAAGGAGTGCCTATTATTAACTTGCTGAAATGGTCATTCCAAAATGCATTCTAATTTGCATAAATGTATTCCATAATGGATATTCAAGAATATAAAAAAAATGACAATTACATAATATAAATAATATGCACTCAATTTCAGAATAGTTATTCTATAATATAAAAATAAATAAAATGAGGATGGCCATGGGTAATTTTGGATTATTTTTAAATAAAAATGGTGCAGGAAGAGATTTGCACAGACTCTTCTATCTCTTCCCCATTTTACTTTAAGAGACTCACAATGAAGGAGAAAAGAGACAGTGCAGAACGCGATACAAGGGTATAATGGTGATCGTGGCAAGGTGAGCAACTCCAGTTAATGGACATGAACTGAAGGGATATCAGGTGTAACCTAATCCCTGAACAAGGGTAGTGAGTGTTCTTCTACAAACTACAGGTGCGTGCATCATAAGAAAACCTCAAGGATACCTACCTAACGTATTTTCCCAATAAACAAGTTGTAAAGCCTTACTAAAGTTGCATTACCAAAACTGCAGTGTTGAGTCTGCAATCTCCCAATCTTCACTTGGAAATGCCACACAGCTGTTAGCATATTAAACAGTTTAATATGAATACCAACCAAATCTATAATAATATACAAACAAGCTGATTAGATATTTGCAAAAACTATAACATCTAAGAGAGCATCTTTCCAAGTGTGTTAATACAAGATCCCAAATTTTCAATCTTAGTTTGAGTTATTACTAAACATTTGTATCCTGTATATTGTTCTATTTAAAGAGAGGACATCTTAGATCCACTAACTACACTGCATTAAGAGTTCAAATTCAATGATTCTGTTGAATACATATGTAATAAACCCTAAAATCCTTGATCTCTTCAAAGCCAAAAAGGAGCAAATGCTTTAAGCAAATAATATTGTCGAGATCACCTCAAGAGGGCATCTGTAAGGGCTAGAGCTTCTGCACTTGCTTCAACAATTAGAGATGGAGCCTAGCATACATTTAACAACTTGTCAATGCAAATGGGACATGAATTATTTGGTTTGCACATAACAATGGAAAAATTCAATGAATGATAATAAGCTAGTAACATATGTGATTGAGTTATTCCTATATTCCAAACATGTAAAATTAAACAAATGATAGTCATCAATAGTATGAGTTTAAGTTAACAAAGCCATTCAAATGGACAAGTAGACAGCACATAGAAAAATGTCCGCAGCAAGGATTTTGGAAATCCTAGAGAACTCATACTTACAGCCTGCCCAATTTCTGACAACAAGCAAGCGAGGCCACCAATTACTTTCATGTCTCCCCTAGTAAGGGCTGGAAAAAGAAGTACTTCCTTCAGAAATTGTACCCTGCATAACAAAATTTGGGGTACTCCCTAAAGAAAACCCAAATCAAAATCAATACATCGCCCATATAGAAACACTATGCATGGCAATACAAGGTGAGAAAAAGAAACTATTTTAACTTAGTAAACTGTCCAAAATCAGCAAAATTTACATAGCAAAAATTACACACATAAATCCAAAAAAGTTCTAGCCTCATCTGCAATAATAACAGTAGTAATAAAATCATGGTTTCCGTTAGTCTTTATCACCAATGGCATACAGAAAACATATTGGGAACATAATTTCGAATATACAACTAGCAACACTGAAAGGTGAAGTGAGGATGGGAAGAGTGATTCAGAAAAACATGAAAAAAAAAATAACTATCTCAACCTGAGGTATTAGCTTTGTAAAAGAAAAACCAACTGGCTGCTAAGTAAGCCGTAAGCTAAAATAACAATTAAATACACTAATAAAAAGGGTCGATAGTCCAACTGCCTCCCTTATGTATGTTATATGATTTCCTTTAAGTTCAACTCAATAAAGAAAGAAAAAGGCAAAGAAGTAGGACTACACTAGTTTCCCATTTACAGCCACATAAAGAGGGAATGATGGAGGGAGCCAAAATAACAGACTATGATCCAAAATCAAAAATCCCAAAAATATAATCCAAGAAAATAAAGGATATACTAATTTATATAAACCAAGCCTCTGAAATGTGTCAACTATGTGCCATAATTACTCAAATCCAATTCTAAACTCGAAGTATTCTACATTTATTATTTTGTAGGTAATCACCAGCTTTTGAATTTTAAACCATAATATTGATATTGCATCAGTCATGCTTACGAAACTAAGCATGATCACAGGTATGCAGTGTTATCTAGAAACAGCTATGGCAGTGCCATGGCAGATTTCGGTGGCGGACTCTCTGCTTGCCACCACAACATGATGATAGCGAATCAAGTTTCACATGGCGACTCATAGCAGCCATGTTGGGTGTCACAGATTGGCAGTTCGGAGCAGCCACGACGAAAACTTTAGACCATGAGGCACTAGTCTGCTTAGGATGAAGCCTCGAGTCAGCATGATGCAACCTTACCCAAGGCACTTAAAACCCTAATTTTTTCTCTCTTCTATTTCTATTTTCAGGCTAATGCATATTTGGTCAGCCCAAAATATTTCTTTTTAAAACAAGGAGTTGAACCATACAAATCGACCCAAACCCAAACAACTACGTCAGAAAACAAGCCTAACACTCTCCCACCTCGGCCTCAAGCACCACCCACCCACACCTCCTCTGCTTCCAGTGCTGTGGCGCTGCTGACCCACCACAGCACTATCACTGTCCCACCACCGCCGTCCTGCTGTCCTGTCGTCACCATCTAGCCGCTGCAGCCACCTTGAGTTCCACTGCAAGTCCTCTTTTCTATTTTTTTTTTCTTCTATTTCCTCTTTTGGTCAGCGCAACCCACCTTCCCTAAATTCCATGTTACTTCTTTTCAATTCAATATTCTCTAAATATTTGAAACACTTAATCATCTATTTTCCAACAACCTCAATAGCAACTGAACAAGGCAGTTCAGGAACATCCAACCTACAATTAGAAATTTAGAACATTTATCTTATATTTTGTTGTTATTTTAAGTCTAGAACTTGAATTTGGCGGTGTTTTAATTTGATTTTATTGTTATTTCAATTTCTAGACATGATATTATTATTAATTATAGGGTTGTCTTTCATTATTTTTAGCATTTTACAATTATATTTTTGCATTTCTTTTAATTATCTATATGTACATATTGTATTTTTTTACTGCGATGCTTCCACCATAATCTTTTATGGCTTCAAATATTTTTTCATGAAGGATTTCTGCCTTCTAACATGCTTTCCTCAATTTAAAGCATTTCCTTAAAGTGTTCTCGTGACACTCATTTAATAATTCGTCTTTGTTGAATATCTTACATTGATTAGAAATATCACCAAATTATATCAAATTATAGTATTATAAGTGATTACAAACCTTACATTACAAGTCGGTTTTGTGAAGTTGAATTAAACTTAAACCTCATTTTCTAGTCTTAAAGGAATATGTTGTAAGAAGCTTCATAACCCAACTTCCATTATACAAATCATAGCACCCAAAAAACTGTATAACTGACCCTTAATGACCAATAATAGCTTGCTAAACTGCCCTAGCATAAGAAACCTCTGCAAATAACCATCAATTTAACTATTATGTTAGACCTCTTGACCCTAAACAAGAAACAATTCAGGTGCTCGAGTGTTCTATTTGACTATTATAGGCCAATCACACATCCATCCTGGAATATAGATAGTATGAGTCCATAGCTTTAAACTTAAAAGATAGTCAGTATAGTTATATGTGATAATTTTAAGGACTTGACAACTCTAAAATCTAGTAGAAAACTTTAAGTCTAGAACATATTATGAAATCTAAGAGAATGAGAAAATAAATCAAGAACACACTAGTAGACTAGTAGTATAATGACATCTCTTTAAAATAATTACAGACACGTACACTTAAGCCAAACAGATCAATACTAAAAGAGTATGGAAGATGTTCCAACAAATTAGGCAACCTTACCTCGTGTTTAGTCACAAGTTCAACAAGAACTTCAATGGCTAGATCAAATGATAACGAAACCTACACAGAATGTGATATAAATTAATCCTATTAGTAATGATCGATCATCTTAAGAATCAAGTTCGTGAGAAGTGGAATACCTGCAATGAGTTGAACACAAAATTTAGAAGAGGGTGTGCCGGCAATGTTCCAGGAGATATCTCAGAGAAGCAACCTGCTTTAACCTGAACACATGAAGACCATGTTAGAATAAACCCAAGACAACAGAGTTTTTATGAAGCTGAGGAAAGATGAATATTCATGTTCAAATAAGACAGAGAGAGGAGAATCAAAGCAAAAGATGTCTCCTTGATATAACCATGCTTAAAGCAGTGCAACATAAAAATATGCACCACAGCAAAAATGCAAAAACCAAATGAGTCATCAGTATAATGGCGCACCCAACTCAATAAGCAGCGTAGAATTTTCTTATTCCTTTCGTGTTGTTGCACAGAACCATCAAAACTAATTTCAGACTGCTGCAGCAAGAACTCAAGAACCATAGGTGTATGTGAGAGAAGCTGTAAAACAGACATAAAAGAGTGCAGAAGTAAGAGTAAAAGAGAGAGGATGCACACAGAAAAACATGGTATACATGAATGTATCGAAGCAAAAGTTTCTAAACCTCTTGGGTATAGTGGCTTTTGTGTAATGAACTAATTTTAGAATCAATTCGCTGGTTGTCAACAACTTCCTCTGGGAGGACAGTGAGCATCTCAAGGACAGCAATGTTGCCATCATCTTGGCTTTGCAGATTCTGTAGACTGTAAAAGAGCTGTTCAATTGGGTTTCCATATGCAGCAACTTGAAGTACAAGTGCAGAGAGTGCAAGACAGATCTGTGTCAAAAGCTGTCATGATAATAACAAAGAACAAGTTGAAATCAAATTATTCTTAACAAGAACCCGTCCGGAAGACAGCTAAATGTCTATACAGCACCTCCATGAAAGAGTATCAACAGAATAGAAAACAGAAAGGAAAAACAATGCACCTGAGGTGGACCAGTACTGAATCTTTTGACAGCAAGAAGAAGGGCATTTAACAAAGCATCTTTAACTCCTAATTGCAGTAGATAACCTTCATTTTGAATCTGTAATTTGAACCATGTAACATTCATCCATAAACACTAAACAAATTGGAGGCTTTAGAGAGAGAAAGAGAGAAGCAGGTTTTAGAGAGAGAGAGAGGACCTTGCGTTTGAGAATCTGCGCTGCGAAGAACTCGACCTCGAAATTGGAGGCGAGGGGGAGGTGGCGATCGGCGGTGAGGATGGCGGTGGCGACGTCCCAGGCGGCGTGGGTCTGCTGGAACTGAACGAGCCACTGATTGGCTGCGACGCGGTTGCAGGATTGGGTATCGTGGTTGAGCACGTGGACGGCCTCCGCCACCTTCATTGCCAGTTCCATGACGTCCTTCGCCTTTTAATTATTGTTTTGGTTAGAAAATTGAGGGAATAAGGAGAGAGAAAATGAATTTAGAAAATTAGAAAAAGGAAATTGGGAAAAAAGAGAAACGGAGGGAAGAGAAGCAGAGTGATTATGAGGATGCGACGCCTGGGACAACTGCAACAGATTCAGTTAACCGTTGTTTTCCTTTCATCGGACGGCTACGGGCTATGAGGGAGTGACAGAGCAGTGAGAGACGGTTGAGGGTTTGGCTCTGCTCCTCTGCATCCCACCATACGCCAACTCCTCTATTTTATAGATTCTTTTCCTCATTCGCCACTCGCTTCCAACTCTCACTACCCCTCTCTCTCTCTCTCTCATCATGTGTTAAATCCTACATTTATTATTATTATAACTATGGAAATTTGAACATCAAAAATCTGTTGGTATTGAGACACTTCATAACAATTTATTTGGAAAATAATGTCTTTATATATTTTTGGTTAAATTTTATTTTAATTTAATTCATGTATTTTTTTTAAATAGTAGACATTCATTTTTATTATTAAAAGATGATTGGTAGGTCTCCGAAAAAGTTGTAATATTTTGGTCCTATAGTTTTATTACTTGAACACGCGGGTCGTTTTGATAGGATATGTTAACAAATATAATAGTTAAATGAATAATAATATCTTAATTGATTAGGTGAAATTATCCTTGATAAGTAAGAATACTTCAAGGCTTTAGTTTTAACCCTTTTAAAGTTGTGTAATCGTCTTTTTTTTTTTTCATAATTTTTTCAATAACATAATTAACAGTCACAAAAGTTAATAAGTTGAAGATATATGGCTATGATTTTATGGTGCGAGCCAATTCAAATTAGTTTAAGTTATATTTTTTTTATGTGGTTTTTTAATCTTGTGACTTAATCACTATAAGTCGCATATGAAACAAGAAGTTAGTATTAAAAAAAGAGTTCAATAAAATTTATAAAATATTTTACAAATATAGTTGAAAAGTATATATAAGTAGACATTTTAATGATTGGTTTTTTACTAATTCACAAATTTTTCTCAAACACTTTCAAAATTATGTAAAATGATGAATGTAATAAGTAATATAGACATGCAATAAAGAAAATACAATAAAAACTTACTTTATATTGGTTCATTTAACTAAGTGATAAGAGGATTATAAAAGACCAAAAATTAAGTCTTTGACCAAGATCATGGTTACAAAATTATAAGAGGAAAAAAGATCTCAAAAGAATTTCTTTCTATGGAGTATAAATTATTAGAACTCATTTTTCCTTCTTTTCTTAACCTTATAAAGATGTAAATAGGGGTGAAATATTTTGTATAGGAGTAGTAATTTTTTTGTGTAAAAAGTAAAAGGATAAGTGGGCTACATTTGTGTCATGATTAGGGTTTGAATGGGAGGTCAACACCCTATTTGCGAATCAACCTTGAACCCTCCTTAGGAAAGTCAAAAACCCTAGAAGGTCAAGAAGGACAACACTTGACCATCTCATAGCCCCACATTGCCATACACAAAGTCAAATTATATGGAGCGCTTATAAACACATGAGAGCACCTTGTTTTGGGTGATGTGGGATTTGAAGACTAGCATGAGGTGCTAAATTTGAAGTGCTCTCTTTTTATGTAATTAGTTACACATTCTTTAGATCGTAATGTGTAAGAGGCTCAAGCATCTATATATAGAGTCTCTTGCCTCTTGTATTCCTCACTTTGAAATTGAACTTAAATTGATTGATGAATTTTTTCTTCTTTTTTCTGTTGAAGTCACCTAAAATGTGAGTATTCTCTAAGGTTCACCATCAAAGAACCTTCCATGGAAGTGAGGGCCTTTAGCGCCAAGTTTCTTGATAGAAACTTAGTGAAAAATTTAATTTTTTTTAAGTTCTTTTATTGCTTGGAGTGTCTTTCGTCATTAGGCATTGTAAGTCAAGCAAAGAAGCTTCAAGAAATAAGTTTCTCATTATTCTTCCTTATTTGATTTTTTTCTTATATATACATAGTTGTGTCTTATTTAGTTTTTAAATTTCATGTTAAAACCATGTTTCTTTTTCGTTGATTCAAATTTTAGTTCCAATTATCTTGAATCAAAGTCATGTTTAGGACTTTTAGTATATGTGTTTGTCTAGTTTTGTCTATTTATGGAATTCTTTTTTCACAAGTGTTACTTAGCTTTTAATTTATGAATCTTCTAAGTTTTGTTTAGTCCTTTAACATGTTATAAACTCCTTAGAAGTGTTCTTAAACTTTTACATAATTTTTCTTGTTTAAAAACATTTTAATCAGATGATATGATTAGTCTTGTTTTCTAATTTTTTTACGGTTTGAATTCGTTATTTGCTATTAGCTCATTAGCAAATTTTGAATAATTTTTCCTTGAGTTCTACATGTGTGTCGAGAGATTTTAGTGAATTTCTCTAAACCTCTAAGTTGAATTACTTGCATAAACATAATTCATGCAATTGTTAATTTATTAGGAGCGGATTTGACCATATTTTGTGAGTTGTTTGATAAAATTTAATGTGTAAAAGGAAAAACTATGGCATCTAGAAGGTCAAGAAGGAAAACACTTGACCATTCGATAGCCCCACAGTACCATACACCAAGTCAATTACATGGAGCGCTTATAAACACGTGAAAGCACCTTGTTTTGGGTGATGTAAGACTTGAAGACTAGCATGGGACGCTAAATTTGAAGTTCTATCTTTTGTGTAATTAGTTAACATTATTTAGATGATGATGTGTAGGAGGCTCAAACATCTATATATAGAGTCCCTTGCCTCTTGTATTCCTCACTTTGAAATTGAATTTAAATTGACTAATATATTTTCTCTTCCTTTTCTTTTGAAGTCGTCTAAATTGTGAGTATTCTCTAAGGTTCACCATCAAGGAACCTTCCTTGGAAGCGAGGGCCTTTAGCGGCAAGTTTCTCAATAGAAACTTAGTGAAAGGTTTAAAACATTTTGAAGTTCTTTTGCTGCTTGGAGTGTCTTTCGTCACTAGGGATCGTAAGTTGGCCAAAACAATGTATCTCTTTAGTTGATCCAAATGTTAGTTCCAATTATCTTGAATCAATGTCATATTTAGGAATTTTAGTCCATTATGGTTTGAATTCCTTGTTTGCTATTAATTCATTAAAAAATTCTAAATCAATTTTTTAAAAAAAAGGATTTTTTCTTCTTTTTTCTTTTGAAGTCATCTAAAATGTTAGTATTCTCTAAGTTTCACCATCAAGGAACCTTCCTTGGAAGTGAGGGCCTTTTACGTCAAGTTTCTCAATAGAAACTTAGTGAAAAGTTTAAATTTTTTTGAAGTTCTTTTGTTACTTGGAGTGTCTTTTGTCATTAGACATCGTATGTGAGGCAGGGAAGCTTCAAGAGATAAGTTTCTCATTCTTCTTCGTTATTTGATTTTGTCTTATATATGCATGGTTGTGTCTTATTTAGTTTTAAATTTCAGGTTAAAATCATGTTTCTTTTTAGTTGATTGAAAATTTAGTTCCAATTATCTTGAATCAATGTCATGTTTTAAAATTTTAGTCTGTGTGTTTGTTTAGTTTTGTGTCTTTATTGAATTATTTTTTCACAAGTGTTACTTAGCTTTTAATTTATGAATCTTCTAAGTTTTGTTTCGTCCTTTAACATGTTATAAACTCATTAGAAGTAGTTTTAAATTTTTACATAATTTTTCTTGCTTAAAAACATGCTAATCAAATAATATGATTAGTATTGATGTCTAATTTTTTATGTTTTGAACTCATTGTTTGCTAATAGTTCATTAGCAAATTCTAAATGAATTTTTCCTTGAGTTCTACATGTGTGTCAAGAGCTTTTAGTGAATTTCTCTAAACTTCTAAGTTGAGTTACTTGCTTGAACATAATTCATGCAATTGTTAATTGATTAGGATGTGTTAAAGGAAAAACTATGGCATCTTGATCTAGATAAAGAAAAAATAAAAGTTGTGAATCAAGAAAAAGAATTAAAGTTTGAGACATATAAAAATAAAAAGAAAAGCTTAAGACAACTCACAATCATCTTTACACTCTCAGATGCATGATTTAACACTTTTGGTTTATTGTATGACTTGATTTGAAGAAGCATCTTTGAGTGACATCATTGTTTTCATTTTCTCATGAAACTACAACTACATGTTTCTTTATGTTCTTAATTCAACTTGTGTCTTAATCCTAATCTAGACCTACTCCTTAGGATCTTTTTGAGTGCTTACTTCTAAACTTTGCCTTAATTTTGTTGTTTGTCATTTTTCCTATGCTCTTGATCTTTGTCATATAATCTTTCAATTGATGTTGTAACTTTTCAAATTGTTCATTTTTCAGTTTTAACTTCTTATTCTTAAATTGTTTAACGATTGAGTAGATTTTTCCTTTTAAGTATCTTGTTTGAAACTCACCACTTCCTAAGGTAGAATACTAGGTGTTAAAGGATGAGCTAGAAGAAAGCTTTCACTGAAAGGTGACTTTGAAGAAAACAATTGTGAGTGTTAAACACTTAGGAGGAAGAGCTAGACCAAAACCATTACTTTTGAAACAAATAAATAAAATTGAGCTAGTGACGAAATTTTCCATAACAAAAACATAAATTCATCACTAGAATTCGTTGCTAGCATGAACTTACTCCATTCTTTTATTTGTCATGAAACTTTGTATTATAATTTGTAATTTTGATCATTTGGGTATTTTCATTCTATGTTTGTGAAAATATCTTTGCTACAATCTCATCTTCTTTTCTAAACTTTGTAATAGAAAAAGTCAAAGGACTTTAAGTGTCACTTCCACTTTCACTTAGAAAATTCATCTATATTTTATTACTTTCTTTGTGATATCATTACTTGAACTTTATTTTGTTCTTTCTTTTACTTTTTTAGGTTTTTGTGACAAATTAGGGTTTAATCTAAAAAAAAAAGTTAGTTGACCTTCTTTTGCTCCTTAAGAGTTTGTGTGCACACACATACTTGGAAGAACTTTTTGAAACTGTTTACAAAGACAGATTGTGAAAGTAATCTAGGGATGATTTTGGCTAGGAAAGACTTGGTATTTAAGAGTGTCAATTCGTGAACCATCCTTATTTCCTAAGAGTTTACTTAGTGAACTTTTAACACTCTTTCTTTGTAGAAAAGCTCTTCAAAAAAAAAAAAACATTTGGAAAAATTCTTATCACTCATTTTTGTGAAAATATTTTTAGAAACTCTTTGTGAAAATATTCTTAGATAAAAAAAATGAGTGATCATACACATGATTCTAGTGTACATGGTAGTTTTAGGGATCATCATGAGGATGAGAGATTAACTTCAAAATACAAAAAAAAAAAAAAGAAATAGCATAACTTAGGGAGATGTTTATTCAGTTCATGAGAAATCGAAGAAAACCTAAGTGCAAACATGAGAGGGGTCCAGTAAGAGAATAGAATATCATGATGATACCATTCCCAAAGTGAAGAGAGTATCTTTACCAAAAGGGATTAAGGGAATGGAACATCATATAGTCTTAGTTCTTGGAGCTAGTCTACCCAATATGCCAACTTACAAGACTAACTCCCAAAAGATGAAAGAAATAGAGAAATAAGTTGGTGACTTGCTAAACAAGGGATGGGTTTAGAAAAGTCTTAGTCCTTGTGTTGTTTTCATGTTGTTGGTCCCTAAGAAAGATGGGACTTGGACAATGTCTACTAATTGTTAAGCCATCAACAATATCTCTATAAAATATAAGCACCTAATCCCTAGCCTATATGATATGTTGGACAAATTGCATGGGGGCAAACATCTTCTCTAAATTGGTCTTAAAAGTGGTTACAATCAAATAATAATTAAAGAAGGAGACAAATGGAAAACTATTTTTAAGACCAAGTTTGGTTTGTATGAATGGGGTTAGTCATGACTTTTGGCTTAATCAATGCCCCTAGCACATTCATTAGATCAATGAATCATGTACTCAAGGATTGCATAGGTAGGTTTGTAGTTATTTATTTTGATAATATCTGAATCATTAGTAAGAGTCTAGATGAGCATATAAGTTATCTTAGACAAGTCTTAGTTATTCTTAAGGACCATCGTCTCTTTTCTAACCTTGACAAGTATAACTTTTACAAAGAACAGTTATTTTTCTTGGATTCATGGTTGGGAAAGATGTGTTTATGTGGACCCAGAGAAAATAAAGGCTATCCAAGAATGATCCACCTCCAAAACACTATGAGAAGTCCAAAGCTTTAATGGCTTAGCTAACTTTTATAAAAGATTTTTTCAGGACTTCTTTAATATTGTTTCTCCTCTTAACGAAGACGTTAAGAAAGATATGCCTTTTGTGTGGGTTCAAAAACAAGAAAAATCTTTTCAAACTCTAAAAGATAAATTAACCCATGTTCCCACTCTAGTTATCCTAAACTTTTCCAAAACTTTTGAATTGGAGAGTGTGATGGCTTTAAGGTAGGCATAAGTGCTATGTTAATTCATGGTGGACATCCTATTTCATATTTCAGTGAAAAACTTAAAGCAACCACCTTGAACTATTTCACCTATATGATAAAGAGCTTTATGCTCTTTTCGTGCCCTCAAACCATGCGGACATTACTTACTGACTAAAGATTTTACCATACATATTAATCATAAATCACTCAAGTACATAAGAGGTGTCAATACTCGATTTCGTTCGGATAAATAAAACAAAAAATATATGCTCTCGAGGAAATGAGAAAAATAAGTCATTTAGTTTAAGTTGGATTTTATTGTTTTCTCTTATTTAAAAAAAAATATATAAAAAATATAATCTTTTATTTTATCATCTTTCTCTTTTATTTTCATTTTAAAATAAAACATATGATTTAAGTTTTTATCCTTTTTATCATTTTGAAAAAAATATATATATATTTTTATTCGCTTTATCATTTTCATTTTTAGAAAATAAAATTAAAAAAAAAAGTTTTGTTCCATTTCATTTTTTATGAATTAATAAAAAGAACAAAGTTTTAATAAGTAATAGAAAAAGAAAAAAATAGAAAAGAAAGGAAAAAAAAAAGAAAAAGTTTGATCTTTAAACAAAAGGAAATATTAAAAAATTACGAAAATAAGAAATTGATATATTTGTCAAGGCCTATCCAGTAGACTTTATATAAAAAATAATAATAATAAATTAAAAAAGATTAAAAAAATATATTTGCTCCATCCATCCCTTATATCCTATTCTCATCAATTCCCTTTATTAAGCCATGACCCAAATGTTCTCCTCACAACCCCAATTTTCCATTGCATACCACTTTCTCACGCCATCTGTTTTCAGCGATAAACCCGCCTGTTAAATGGAAATAAAAAACATTAATTTATATCATCCGTTTTGACCCACCTATTAAATGGAAATAAAAAAGCATTGATTTATATCATCCATTTTGACTCACTTGTTAAATTGAAATAATAATAAAAAAACCATTGAGTCATATCATTTGTTTTGTCCCACCTGTTAAATGGAAATAAAAAGCATTGATTCATGTTGAATCTTGTTAAATGGAGATAAGGGGGAAAGGAAAAGTTACATGGTTCTCTTAAAAATATCACAGTATATATTTATGTAATTGGCCTCTCGTTCTGTTCAATCCTCATCTCTCCCACACTTACAATTAATCTATGCTCTCACACTCTTCACTCACACTAGTTGATGCATAAAAAAACTTTTCACTCTCATTTTGTGGAATCCTCACATCTCCCACTCAACATCCAGAAGCAAATAAGAAGAGAAAGAAAACAAATTCAAAAGACCATACTCACACGTAAGTATAATTTTTGAACAGTCTTCAACTTTGTATTATTTTTACATTCTGCTACTCAATCGTCATAAGTAAAAAACAAAAAATAAAAAAATAAAAAACACCACTAGGAGAGCTGCAACAACGGAGGTGTCAAAGGCAAGTGTTTTATTTTAATGTCCAATAGAAAGTCCAAGAGGTGGAAATAATAGAACAAGTAGTAGGGAGTATAGATGAACGAGTTGCTGGCGACGTTGGGGCACAAGGTGCGTGGCACAGATGTTGGAACAGTTGGAGATGATGATACAAAGTGCCCTTTTACCCAGTCAAATCGAGTGCCTTTTACCAAGTTCAACCGAGTGTTTGTTACCAAAGTTGAAATGGGTGTCCTTTTACCCAATCAAACCAAGTGTCCTTTCACCAAGTCTAGTCGAGTGTGTTTGTTACAAAAGTCAAACTGAGTGCCCTTTTACCGAGTCTAGCCGAGTGCACTTGTTACCAAAATTGAATCGAGTGCCCTTTTACAAAGCCAAATCTTGCCCTTTTACCCAATCAAACCGAGTGTCATGTTACCAAAGCTGAAGCGAGTGCCCTTTTCCAAAGTCAAATTGAGTGCTCTTTTATCAAGTCTAGCCGAGTGCGCTTCTTACCAAAGCTTAAGCGAGTGCCCTTTTACTAAGCCAAACCGATTACCAAGTCTAGTCGAGTGCGCTTGTTACCAAAGTCAAACCGAGTGCCCTTTTACAAAGCCAAATCGAGTGCCCTTTTACTAAGTCTTGCCGAGTGCGCTTGTTATCAAAGCTGTCGCAATCGGGATCATGACGGGACGATCAAAAATTAATTTTATAAATGTTTATTTAGAGTTTGGTGTCGCCACCATAGTTTATTATGGAAAACCATAGAAAAATCAAAACTAAAATGTCTACAAACCAGATTCAAGATTCGGGAGTCGGTTACGTGTGGGGAAGGTATTAGAACCACACAATGTCCGTTCTAAGACGATACCTTTAATCAAATGAGTAGAAATAAGCGTGGTTTTACAAAATGTCATTTTTTCCAAATAATAACAATAATAATATGAATAAAGACAAATAAAATAACAAAACAAACAAATATAAAAACAAAATAAACAAACAAGAATAAAAACATGCTAATAAACATAATACAAATAAATAACAATTATGCAAATAAAAATAATAAGCAAAAATAAGACAAATAAACATATTTTTTATTTTTTGGGCCCGACATTGACCTTGGTCCTACGTATTTCTACAAAAGAAAATCAGGATTCACGTAGTTCTCATTTTGAAAATTGATTAATGATATTTGATATTTTTCTTTTTTAGAAATTTTGTATTTTGGTCATGTTATTTGAAAATATTTAAATTTTCTTCATTTTTAAAATTTTAGACTTTTTATGGTTTTTTATTATTAAAATTGTTTTGTATTTTATATTTTTGAAATTATATATTTCTATTATTTTTGAAAATGTTTTTATCTTTTTTTTATAATTATTTTTAAAGTTGTTTTAGAAACTTTTACATTTTTACTTTTTTTTAATTTATATTTTATCTATTATTTTTTAAAATTGCTTCGTATTTTTTTATGAAAAAAACACCATTTTATTATTTTTTTTATTTTTTTTGAAAATTAATAATTCATTAAGTTTTTAGGAAAATTTTATATTCTGATGAAGAATTTGAAAATGTCTTATATTTTTTATATTTATTTCTAAACGAATCAACACAATAAGGGTTAAAATCCAAGATATCATAATAGCTCTGAAACAAGACAATCATAATACGTAAAGGAATAAAGAAATCAAGTGAGCCATCAAAATATACGAGTTGAAGATCCCCAAATAACATGTTTCTCTTCATAAATAGCTTTTGAAAGTGTTTTATATTTCATTATTTTTTTTAAAACAAATCAAAGCAATAAGGACAGAAACTCAGGATGTCACAGTATCTCTCAAACAAGACAATAACGTAAAGGAATAAAGGAATCAAAGGAGCAACCAAAACAATCACATTATGTATAACAACATATAAGAGCGTAAGAAAAATTGATCGGACTGGACTTACCTGTTGAAGCACTGACCAAGAACTTTAGACTTTTTTTCTTTTCTCCTTTTGCCCCTCGATGACTCTACGCGGCCACTGTAATTCTTGTTGTCTCTCTCTATCTTTTTTCTGCGCCCTACCCCCTACTTACTATGTATATCTATACTGATACCATTCAGCTTCTTCTTAATTCAGATTAAAATCCATTAATTCATAATTACCCCATTTAATTATAATGTGTAAACTGCTGATTGATTATTCCTTTTAATTAAGACTTAAATCTATAAATTTCCAATTATCCCCACTTATAATTATAATTTATAAAACTGTCAATTGACTGTTAAGTCCCAAGGCCGAACACAGACTAAAAAAATGGACGGAATTACACAATTGTTGTTGTTGTGGCATCACAAACCCTATATAATCAAATTAAAAAATGATGGGATATCAATCCCTACTCAGAATAAATGGAGAATAATGGGGTGTAACTGCATAATGAATGGGACAACTCTGCTAACGTACCACATATTTATTATTTCTAAAAACATGAAAACTGAATCTTTTCTTTTCTTTTTTTTACCCCTTTTTTTATTATTTTATTAATTTTATTAAGAGTAACCTAAAAAAATAAGAAAAATCAAAAAATAAAATGAGCCTAATAGTTTAAAAAGAAAATACACAAATTATTAGTCAATCAACATTTAATTGAAAATCACAAGCATTTAATCATTATTAAGCATAATCGTTTGCAATTAATCAGAATAATATTCAGATCAACTATTCAAATTTCTAACCTTTCTATAATTTTCAATTTATTTCAATTAATTTTTGTGTCTTTAATGGGCATCAGATAAGGCAGGCAGAGAAAGAGAGGGACAACGTGACATGGCGACACTTTAATAACAATTTTATTTTTATTATTATGTTTTAACACATTTTTAATGGACTGATTTTCTTTACTTTTTTTTCGTTTTGCGAATTTTATTTTAAAACTTTATTCATAAAATTGATTGAAACCAAAACTCTTTTTTTTAATTAAATGACAAAGTATGATAAAAACTAAATAACACACATTTTTTATTTTAATTTTATATTTTAAAATAATTTTGTTTGTCCGGACGAAATTGGATATTGACAAAAGCCAAATTGAGTGTCTTTTACCAAGTTTAACCGAGTGCCTTTTTCCAAGCCTAGCTGAGTGCCTGTTACCAAAGCTAAACGGAGTGTGTTTGTCACCAAGTTTAACCGAGTAACTTTTACCAAGTTTAACCAAGTGTCTTGTTACCAAGTAGAACCCGAGTTCCTTCTACCAAGCAGAACACGTGTGCCTTTTACACCAATTTGTTTTTAATTCTTGCTATTTGCAACACTTATTTTCACCCACACATAATTTCTTCTTGAGCTTTATTTGATTGAATGTCCAAATGACCGCACACATGTAGAATTTATTTCAAGAAAACTTTTATTATTTTGTTTGGATAATCAAAGGATTGTGCGCATCAAGTGATATCCAACACAAAATTTTATTTAAAAAATACACAAAAACATAAAAAATTTCCTAAACACATCAAATTTGAAAATACCAAAAATTTTAATATGAAGATTAAAAAAATATATAAAAATTTCAAAATTAAAATTCTCAAACACCCAACAAACAAATTTTCAAACTAGAACTACGTAATCCATGATTTTCCATTGTGAATGGAAATACGTCGGAGAAAGGTCAATCCTTGTTAAGTTTTTTACTTGCACTTTTTTTTTTGGGAAAATAATCATTTTAATAAACAACACTTTTTTTTGCTCATTTGATTAAAGATATCGTCTTAGGATTGACACTATAGGATGCTGATACCTTTCCTACACATAACCGACTCCCAGATCCAAATCCAGTTTTGTAGACCATTTCCTTTCCTGATTTTTTCATAGTTTTCCATAATAAACTATGGTGGTGACTCCTCCCCTTGTTTTCATATAATTCAAAATTATTTTCTCTTTGGATCACTATTACCGTCGTAATTCTATTTGCAACAAGAGGGAAGAGAAAGTTGAATAAGAGACGTGCTAAATGGATGGAATACCTAGAGCAATTCCCTTATGTTATTAAATATAAGCAGGGGAAAAAATATGGCAATTGATGCTTTATTTAGAAGACATGCATTACAAGTCTCATTAGACTCTCAAATTCCAGGGTTTGATGACATAAAAGAATTGTATGAGCATGATGGTAATTTTGCATCCACATTTACATCATGTCTCAAGAAAGCCTTTTGATGGGTTCTACATTTTTTAGGGGTATCTCTTCAATAAAGGAAAACTTTTTGTAAAAGAAAGTCACGATAAAGGTCTCATGGGCCATTATGAAACTGATAATAACCTCAACTCTTTTGGAAAGCAAATTTTATTATTCATACATGAGAATAAACTTTCAAAGGTGTTGTTCTAAATGTATAGTTTGTCTACAAAAGTCCAAAATAATGCGTCATGGACTTTATACACACCTTCGTATAGTTGTTGTTCCTAGGGAAGATATTAGAATGGACTTTGTCCTAGGTCTCCAAAGAATCCAAAGGGGCTATGATTCTATGTTTGTGATAGTTGTTCATTTTAGCAAGATGACTCATTTTATACCATGTCACAAAGTAGATAATGCTAGTTACATCTCTAGATTGTTCTTCAAAGAAGTTGTCAGATTGCATGGTCTACCCAAGACTATAGTATCCGATAAGGATGTTAAATTCCTAATCCAATTTTGGAAAAATCTTTGAGAAAAACTTGGAACTAAACTTTTGTTTTTCTACGACATGTCATCCTAAAACTAATGGGCAGACTGAGGTACTGAACAGGTCCCTAACCACTTTGTTAAGGGTTATTTTAAAGGGCAACAAGAAGTTTTGGGATTAATATCTTCCTCAAATTGAATTTGCTTATAATAGAGTAGTCCACATGACTATTAACCTTTCTTCCTTTGAGGTTTCTATAGTTTTAACCCTTTCACACCTCTTGATTTACTACCATTTCCGGATACAACTTCTTTAGTTCATAAAAAATGAGTGTGTAAAACGGAGTTTGTCAAAAAGTTTCATGAGAAAGTCAAAGACCAAATTGATGAACAAACTGAAAAGTATGTTGAATGCAACAATAAATGGAGAAGGGAAAAAACTTTTGAAGAAGGGGATTGGGTATGAGTGCATTTGAGAAAAGAAATATTTCTCTCACAAAGTAAGTCCAAACTTATTCTTAGAGGAGATGGTCTATTCAAAGACTCCATAAGATTAATGATAATGCTTAAAGGCTAGATCTTTCCGGTGATTATGGAGTTAGTCCAACTTTTAATGTTTGTGGTTTAACTCCTTCTGTAGGGGCTACTGACTATGAGGAAGAATTGGATCTAAGGATAGATCCTTTTCAAAAGGGAGGGCTTAATGGAAACCACATATTGGGCCTTTGACCAGAGTCATGGCTAGGAGATTAGAAGAGGAAGAATGACCTTAGAAGACTTCTATGGAGTGTGAACTATTAGAACTCCTTTTCCTTTTTTTTTTCTTAGCCTTGTAAAAATGTCAATAGGAGTAAAATATTTTGTATAGAACTAGTAATTTTCTTGTGTAAAAAGTAGAAGTATAAGTGGACTACATTTTGGCCACAATTACAGTTTGAGTGAGAGGTCAACACCCTAGATTGTGAGTCAACCTTCAACCCTCCTCATTAGGGAATTCAAAAGCCCTAATTAAGAAGGTAAACAAGGATAACACACAACCATCCCATAGCCTCACATGGCTATACAACAAGCCAATTACATGGAGTGCTTATAAACACATGGAAACACCTTATTTTGGGTGATGTGGGACTTGAAGACTAACATGAGACACCAAATTTGAAGTCCTCTCTTCTTGTGTAATTAGTCCCACATTCTTTAGATCATGGTGGGAAAGAAGGTTCAAACACACACTCACACTCACACACACACACACACACACACACACACATAAATATATAACTCTTTGCCTCTTGTATTCCTCACTTTGAAATTGAACTATAATTGACTAATGTATTTTGCTTGTCCTCTTGTTCTTTTGAAGTAATCTAAAATGGAAGTATTCTTCTAAGCTCACCACTAAGGAAGCTTCCTTAGAATTCACTTTTAGTGTCGATTTTCTCACTAGAAACTTGGGGAAATGTTTAAAAGTTTTGTAAGTTCTTTTGTTGCTTGGAGTGTCTTCCATCAATAAGTTATGTTCAATTCTTGTTCAAGAAAATCTTTGGTGCATTCCATATAATCAAAAGACTAGAACAAGTATATTGATCAAGGCACATGTTATTTAAAGACTTTGTATGTTTAGTTGTTGTATTTTGATGATAAATCAATTAAGTAAATTTATGTTATTGATTTAATGTGTGATAACTCGGTCATATAAATAAGCTTACATTAGACAATACATCATACAGATTGTTGGATCGAGCGCTTACCACTAGGCCAAAAGCTATAGCCATTAGTCAGGGTGCAACTCTTTTTACTTAAGAACGTAACAGCCCAAGCACCATGATTCAATTGTGACTCGACCCACCTGACCTCCGCCATGGGTCAATTGATGTCACTCGCAACAATTTGCCCCTCAACAATTGTCCCACAGAATAATTATCCCCCTGGGAATCAAACTTGTGACCTTGGCTTTGATACCAATTGTTGGATCGAGCACTTACCACTAGGCTAAAAGCTATAGCCATTAGTCAGGGTGCAACTCTTTCTACTTAAGAGCATAGTAGCCCATGCACCATGATTCGATTGTGACTCGGCGCACCTGCCTCTGCCATGGGACAATTGATGTCACCTGCAACACTCATTATTTGTCTATCATACGAACTTAATAATTTTTAAATTCTTTTAGAAGAAAGGCTTTGAGAATATTTTAATATAATTTATTATCATAAGTGTCTTAATCAATTATTAGTTATAATATCAGATGGAAATTAGCTCAAAACATAGGTTCACATTTAATTATTTATCAATATCTATTAGATTGATTTTGTTGAGTTTCCATAATCAACATAGAACAAATAATCAATTAATCCTAAAAATAACTATGTTGCAGTCAAGTTTGAGTTAAAGTCTCACATTGTGTAGAAATGGACAAGATGAACAATATATAAAAGATACACCTAAAAATTTATTGCTTTAAGGTTTTAGGTTGACAATGATGTCTTGTTCTCTTATGTAGTTAGTTCACGGTCTATTGTATATATATCACCCCTTCTAGTGCTCCCCCTCAATCCATAAAAAACTGGTATTAGAGGCAATTTTGTCCTCATAACTGACGTGTACATCTAGGTAATTCACTATAAAAATACAACGTGCTTAGCAAAGTGGGTACATCATAAAGTTCAACTTAGGTAATTTGTTATAAAATATAGGATGGGTAATTCATTGTAAAGTACAACATTTATAATTTGCTGTAAAAAGTGATCATGCGTTTCTGCTAGAGGTATAGTGTGAACATATGTGGAAGGGCCTCACTTGAGGAGGATATTGTTGGAGTCAAGTGTGCGTTGGTGTCCCACATTAGGTGGAAATGCGCAAGATGAGTAATATATAAGTAAAAAGATTCACATTTAAGATTTTGAGTTAAAAGTAATGTTATGTTTTCTTATGTAGTTAGTCATGACTCACTTCTTGTATATTTCTTTGTTTGTTGATCCCCTCTCTCCATAACAAATTGAGATTAAAGTCAATTTTGTTTTGGTGATTTGACAATTATGTTTGGATAATTATAAACACAACAAATTGGGCCTTGGCTCACGATTGGATTGGTGCTTTTGACCCACAAGCCAACTCTAGTTCACTCTGGCCCACCTAGTCTAGCCTGCCAAACTAGCGAGCCAAAGGTGGGGTGGGGCAGACAAGCCTGCCACACAATTTAAAAAAAAAAATTAAAATCGAAATAGTTTTAAAATATTAATTTCTTTTTGTTATATCATTTGTAAATTCGTAATAATATTATAACTTAAATCATTAACACTTACAAATTAAGTTTCAATAATTAATTATAATAAACTAATTTAACATATAAATATAATAATTATTTTAATTTATCCGACTAGAGACATTAATTAATCAATTAAAAACTTAAAAATTATTTATATAATTAAATGTGCTTTTAGTATATATATATATATATATATATACATATATATATATATATATATATATATATATATATATATATATATATATATATATATATATATATATATATATATATATATATATATATATATATATATATATATATATATATATATATATAGTTTTAAAGTACCAAATTAAAAATAAAGTTGGTGGCTTGGCCCACTAGCCTACCTTATTAAGGGCCTATCCAATATTTTTAGTCCACTTTGCCATGGCAGGTCAAGTCGCCTTATCCAACTTTAGGTAGGCCAACAACGAGCATAACCAAAATGAATGGGGCTAACCCATTTTACCATTCCTAGGTAATTTGTTGTAAAAGTACGTGTTAGATAACGTGCGTAATCCACTGTAAAGTATAATGTGGATAACTAATTGTAAAAGTACTTTGTGTGTTTTCGCTAGAAGTGTGTGTACTAATGTGGAAGGGACTCATACTCAAGGGAGAGAATATTATAGTCAAGTATGAGTTAGAGCCACAATTGGATAAAGATAAGAAAAGGGAGCAATATATAAAAAGAAAAGACCCACAAACCTATTGTCTTTAGAGTTGAGAGTGGTGTCAATTTCTCTTACGTAGTTTATTTAAGACCCATTTCTTGCATATTTCCCTATCTTTTGCTCCACGCATACACGACAAACTAGTACCAATATGGTAGGGGCTCACACTTGGGTGAGAAATTGTTGGAGTCAAGTGTGAGTTGGAGTCTCACATTGAGTAGAAATGCAAAAGATGAATAATATATAAGAATAAATACCTATAAATCTATTGTCTTAAGGTTTTGAGTTGAAAATGATGTCATATTCTCTTATTTAGTTGGCTCACTACCAATTTTTGTATATCTCTCCGATTTTCACTTCCCCTCAATTTGTAACAAATTGATTAGATTAAACTTATGAAGAAGTACTTGAGGAACAAAGAGAAGAAGAACTTAAAGAATTTCAAACAAGGAGCATGCCCAGAAGAAATAAAGAAGAACAAATAAAAAAGAATATTCAAGGAAGAATCACAAGGGGAAGAATTAAAAGTTTGAAGAAAGAAATAAAGAGAATAAGCATGTGTAGTTGTTGAAAATAAGAAGAGCTTGAGAGAAGTAGAGCACTTGAAGATTACAACTTAAGAGAGAGCTCCATGACCTTTGGAACTCCTCAAGCATGATCCACATGTGCCTAACCTCCATGTCTTCACTTGTAATCATTGCATCTTCCTAATTTTTAGGAACTAACATATGCATTCCTTAATTTCAAGGGATTAACTTGGTTAAACATAGTTAACTTTTGGTTAGCAAATTAACTTTTTATCTTTTCAAACTACTTCATGGCCGATATTCAAGCATATATAAGAAGTGTCATCCTTTGTATATTTCACATGTTGAATGAAATAGACATTGCCTTGAAGGTGTTTCTAGAATTTGAGAGTCTTTTTTATTATTTTTGAGTTCTTATCTTGAAAATCTTTCTCAAGTAGTGGCTCTTCTTACACTTATCCTTGGAGTTCTTTTCTCAAGGCAGTGTGTTCTTCCATCCTCCACCTCTCAATCCATTTTTGTTTTCATTTGTTGTTCTATTCATGTTTCTTTTCACTTGTTCTTCACTTGGCCAAATGAAACTCTCTTCCATGGCTTCTATGATTTGTGCAAGTTCCTTCTATGGAGAATTTGGTCCACATCTTCCACTGAGTTATTCTAGATCCTTCTAATCTCTAAAGTTTCATATCATATCAGGTTCTTTTAATCAATTAGATTATACAAGGTATGTTTTTAGAAACAAAAAAGAATAATATAATTGATTATCTTTATACATGATCTATAAATTAATGCAAAATCATTTATCTATAAATTTTTTTCACTACTTTCTTGAAGATAACAATTACACTTGCTAAAAAATCATTTTATACAATCTTTTTTGCTTATGAAACACTCTATAAACCTTGAAAGAATCCACTATCAAGTGATATCTTGCACTTTTTAATTTCTTTAGTCTTTTAGAATGTTTGTCACTTCAAGTGATATCTTTTTAAACACGATGATCTTTTTTATACTTAGGTTTGATGTTTATTTGTAATATGTTTCTGCTAGTGTGGTTTGATCTCTCGATTGGTTTCCAAGATTTTTATTCCATATCTTGTGTTATTTCATGTTTCACATGTGAAGTATTATCGCAAACAATGTTATCATGATAGTGGAGCTAATCTCTCTCAGATTGAGGTCATTGTATTTAGATTAGGATAAAAAATGTTTGAACCAATGTAAAAAAATTATTGAGTCTTTACTCTCATATTTACATCTTATTAAGGCAAAAGTCCAACACCTCAAGCTTTTAATTAGTGTTTCAAAACAACCAAGTATAAAACATGATGACACTTTTCCTGTAAGACAATAAAAATAACTAATTATGTAAGTCGCAAGTGTTTTGTCTAATAGATGATACAACACTATGCAATTTTTTCTCAAAGTCTAATAAGATGCACACAAGAACAAATGAAACACACGTAAAACATCAGACGATACACATAAGCTAAGAAAACCTCATACTTAAAATTAAATAACCATGAACTTATGTTATGTTTGCAGGGAATGTCCATCTACCAAAGATATATGTTTTAAATCAAATATTAAAGACCTCTCAAGATGTGAGCTAAAAATGCTTTCTTAATCAACTTCCTGATACAAAGAGATTATCAACTCTGACCCAGCTATATGCCTTGTACGAAACACACATCAATCACAAGAATTGTTCAAAAGACTATATTATCTATGGAGATAAGCACTGTCAGTTATAAAAACCATTGTGAAGAAACAAAAGGAGCAAAGATTGAGGCTGAAGTAAATGCAACAATCATGATAAAGCTCATCAGACGTAGAATGGAAAATACGTAGAAGCTAAAAGTGCTCAACAATTATAAACAGTCATCTAACGACTACCTTCTTCAACAAGTTTATATAAAGGAATTCATCAAGAAGAAAAGTAGAGACGTATAGAGGATAGGTTATAGAATGCCAAAATATATTCTCAAACGAAGAGTACCCTTTGAGTTAATAGAGCAGAGGTTGTAACATACAAATATGTTGATCAAATGCTTAAAGTACACGTCATAGCTCCATAGTTGGATCCTTAAGACGAAAGAAGATAAAAATATTGGGATTAAAAGAAACCAAAACACTAAAAGTGTTTATCTAGCTACCTAGGTGAGTGAGATAAACCATTGAATATATTGAAAAACGCTACCCTTCCTAGAGAGCAACATGATTTCAATAAAGAAAGAAAGTTTAAAAATATATCCATCATCAGACACAATCATCTCTAATTATCAAACCCAATAATCAATTGATATACTTGTACATTGATTAATATGTTTTCAATGTAAAATTTTATAAGTGTTTTTACCTACGAATTTGTTTGGTAATATTGCTGGTAGGTTTGTGAGTTGTGTCAAAAAAAAAAAAAACTTAAAAAAAAACAACAACCATATAATAATAATTCAAGAAATAAGCATTCTCATTTTTCATTTTCAATGATGATTCGTGCTTTAATCATCACTGATTTTGTAACCCAAAAGTTTTTTCAAATTTTTTTTTCATTAGGACAACAACTTTATTCCAAACCATAATTATTAAATGGAGTTATGACAATGATTAAGGATAAATACCATTCTCATTACTTCCACTATAACAAATTTTAATATTAATCAGGGTTTGTTAACAGGGATTATTATAATCTCTCGTAAGGCATTTTCATTCCTCCAGTTCTCCATTTCTCCATTTCTCCATTTTTTCCATTTCGTTGCTGAATTGATTTTAGGTTGTTTTGGTTTGAAAAAAATTGAAAAGGGGAAGAGACCTAGTAAAGATGGAAACCGCTTATAGAAATCAATTGGACTTGGATTTAAGACTCTTAGGAAAGCCATCGAAGGTATCTCGTGTATTTCTTTTTGAAACCCTAGGTGTATTTATTTTTGAAACCATCCCGAGAAATAGTGTATTTCTTTTCGAAGCTTTTGGAAATCTACTTGTTATAGAAAAATGAGCATCAAGATTGATATAAGAGGAAATGAAATTGAACACTACAAGAAACCAAAGATATATGGTCGGCCAAAAATCGACGTAAAATGTTAAAAACTGACACTTATACGTCGGTATAACGACTATACAACAGACACTAAAAGGGTGGAAGTTACTCAAAGTTAGTGTTGGCCATTAAAGCGAACACAAATAGCGACGACCTAGCCGACGCCAAAAAATTGAAACATACTTGTGTGGGCTAGGCCGACACTAATTCTGAGACAATTAACATAGACCAAGCCGTCACAAAGGTTGACACAAAGTGAGATTTAGATTAATAAAAATAACAATTAAAAACAAAAACTACCCAGAAAATCAAAATCATTACCAAAATTAATCGTAGTCATGATATTTCGCATACAACTTTCATTCCTTACAAGTTCTTATCATTTCCTTTGATTAATAAATCCTTCCATTCATTTACTATAAACAATGACTCTTATAAATTTTTCCATTTTTTACATGTTAATTACTTAATTTAACATGGTGACAAGACCTTAGGTCGTTCAATTCAAACACAACGAGCTTACAAAAATGGAAACCGTGAATGACAACCAAAACCACACAACAATCCAAATAGAAAAATTTGCATAAACTTACTAGCTCAAAAATGCACAAGTAACTGCTCAAACGGTTTGCAAATGGAAAAAACCACATCTCAAAATAGAAAATTGTATCTCACACACAAAAATAGCAACTGCCAAATGAAAATCGCATCTCAAAAGAATGTAAATGAAAAACCACAGCCAGAGTAATTAAATCCAACCAAATGACTTACCAACTCAATTAGAGATGAAATCGACAAATGAATGGTGAAAAGGGAAGAAATTGGTTGGTTGTTGGTTTTGTGAAGGGAAATCATTGGTTATTCGTGATTTGAAAGCTTAAGGGCATCAATGACGACAGAGAGCTCCTAAGCGGCACGGGGAAAATCTGAAAAGAAGAAAGGGGAAGTAGGTGCTCAAGGGTTTTAAATTGATATATGTGTCAGCCTAACCCATACAACCATTAAATTTAATTTTTTGTTTCCTTCCTTTTTCTTTAAATTGCTTTTTATTTTTTTCTTTTATTTAGCGTCAGTTTTAGAGTGGGCTTGGCTGACACAAAAAGTATTTCTATTTTGCGTCAGCCTAACTGACACAACCATTAGTGTTGGTTTTAGAGTGGGTTTCGTCAATGCAAAATCTTGTGTTATATTCAGTGTCGGTATAGAATAGGTTTGGCCGTCGCTATTTACGTGTTTTCAAAATCGACACAATTTTTTGACAGCTATTTCATCATTTTCTTGTAGTGGAAGGTCTTAGCAATGGTAATCCTGTAACTGATGGTGATGGAAGTGGTAACCCTAGAACAGATGGTGATGGAAGTGGTAACCCTGGATCAGATGGTGATGGAAGTGGAAGTAGAAACGATGGATGTGGGAATGGAAGAGAAGGAATTGAAGGAACCATAGGTGGAAAAAGCTGGTTCATATAGTATTTTTCTTCTTTCTTTTAGAGTTTATAGTTGTTTCTTTGATTCACTTCTATTTTGAAACAATGTTCTTTATCTTCAATGCTAGTTACCACTGATTTCTCATCAGGTGATGAAATAGTACTCTTAAGATTCGTTGCAATACTTGAAACAACTTCATTGTTTGTTATTATAACAAGACAAGACAAAAGCATACGATTAAAGTTCATTTTGAAGAGTGGCTTTGGTGAATTGTATTGGTAGAATATATATAAGAAGAAAGTACTTGTGAGTTTAAAAAGACTTAAGTGTTTTTGTTTTCTACACCTTTATCTAAGTTAAATGTGCAGAAGTGGAGTATTTGTGAATTAGGTTAAAACTCAGCATTCCTTCACGAAACCTTTTATTTGATTTGTATTATTTACTTCAAAATGTTCATTTTCAAACAAGTCCTTGACTATTAGTTTGTATCTATTGATGATATTTTAGTGTTATTTTTACTTTAATAGTGTTTGCTATAATATTTTTATGTGTATACTTGTAGCCATGTTTTCTGTCTTAAAAAATGTAGATATTCTTGTGTGATGGAATGATAGCATGCCTTGAAAAAAATTTATATGTGAAGTAGAGTAATATAAAATTGTTTATGTAAATGAATATTCAAATTTTGTTAAAGCTTTATTATTGATTTCATGTCATTATCATATACTTTTCCAACTCATTTGATTTATAATGTGTTCTAATTTCTAAATGCAGGAACGTGCATGACAAGAAGTGCCCCTTCACTGGTACTGTCTTCATTCAAGTCACAGTGCTAAGATGAAGAAGACAATCATTATTTAAATGAATTATTTTACCTTATTTTAGGAAGTTATTTTTTTTTTTTTAACTTGAAGTTGTAAAGTTTATTCTTTGTAACTTTAAATGAATGTTACCTTCAATTTTAAATGTTAATATTGAAAATCTTTTTCTTTTATAATTTTTAAATAATTTCAGGATTTGTGCTTATTAAAAAAGTACAACCCATTAAAAAATATAATAAATGAAATTAAGGAGATTCAGAAATCCTTAGAAGTAACATGAATTTACAAATCATTAATAACTGAAAATATTAAATATAATCCCAGTTAAATATAATTATTCTTATTAAATATAACTTCAGTTAAATATAATTATTCTTGTACTGTTTATTTAATAACAACGAAAACATAACTTATGTCTTGTTGAAGGATAATTCTAAAATTATTTTAAAAATTCTTTTAACCATTATTAAATGTTATTGTACAATATTAATACTTAATACTTGTACATGTTCTTTTATACTGCAAATAACAGTGAGAAAAAGCGTAAACAAGTATTAATGAGATGGATGGGATTCAAAATTATGTTGCGGGCATTGTTTTAATAGAACATAATATAATAATGATTTTCGAATAAAAACTCTTCTCACAATATTAGACTGTCTTCAATAATTTAATTTTTTATGGCAATGTACTGTAATAATAATGAGAAGAAGAACACACTATCAAAAATAAAATAAATAAATAATAATAATAAAATATTTTTAAAAGAACTATTTTATTTTATTTCCTTTCAATTCAGTAACTTTAACTTTTTATTCTTTTGAACTTACCCATTTTTTCCGCTTCTACTTTTTTCCTTTGGTACGTACCAAATACCAAAGGCGACGGAATCCATTGATTTTCTGCCTTAATTTCAGCGTGACATCGTGTAAAATCTGAACCGCCGGTGAATTTAAAGCTCATAAAAGCACGTTATGGTACGTGGTGCATGGCGTGCATGTTGCATGCTTCCGCAAAGATGATACCCACAATGTGTGTGTATATATATGGTCAAGGCCAAAAACATAACACAAGTATACATACACATGCTCACTGCATAACATTACATACTTTCTTAGTTCAGTTTGTCAAACATGGGAACCTCTTGCCTAGAGTCTCCATCACTTCTCCAAGATCTGAAGGTGACCATCCGCGAAACTTCAACCATTTTCCCATCCAAAGAAACGGAGAAGAAGTCCTTCTTCCTATCAAACATCGACAAGGTAGTAAACTTTGACGTGGAGACGGTTCATTTCTTCGCAGAAAACAAAGATTTTTCAGCCCAAAAGGTGGCTGAGAAGCTGAAGAAGGCCCTGGAGGATGCTCTTGTGTACTACGACTTCTTAGCAGGAAGATTGAGTCTGAACCCCGAAACCAAAAGATTAGAGATAGACTGCAACGCAAAGGGTGCTGTGTTTGTGGTGGCTTCAAGTGAGCACAAATTAAGTGAGATTGGAGACTTGGCTTATCCCAATCCAGCTTTTGCACAATTGGTTCACAAGAGTAAGGATTTCCTTAAACCAGGCGATCTTCCACTATGCGCAGTACAGGTAAAATGTTTCCATTTTTGCAAATCAGCGTTTGGTAACTCCAATTTATTGCATGTGCTTGTTGAATCTTGCATCAGCTACAGTTTATCTTCGGGTGGCCAAAGTGCAAGATAATATATATATATATATATATATATATATATATATATATATATATATATATATATATA
>Ga0209700_100820_pt1 | contig 62308 bp, 27 predicted proteins | sample SiratroredBW_FD_187528 | JGI IMG/M metagenome (GOLD analysis project Ga0209700, IMG submission 187528) | Root nodule microbial communities of legume samples collected from California, USA - Siratro red BW (SPAdes) (version 2) | ecosystem: Host-associated > Plants > Roots > Nodule | place: USA...
CGTATATGATATAACATAATATAAAATAAACATATAACATATAACGTAACATAACATATAATATAATATAAAATATTATAATATAATATAATATAACATGATATAAAATGTTATAATATAATATAATATATTATAATATAAAATGATATAAAATGTTATAATATAATATAATATATTATAATATAACATGAACGTAATATAATATAATATAATATGATATGTTATAATATAATATGATATTGCTCTTCAGAGTGGTAGGGCTTTAGGCTCAAATTCTACAAACTTTGACAGTTATTTAGGTATTTTAGCATGATCAAAAGTATTTATTTTGGTACCGGATCAGGATCATGTGACTGAAGAATAAAAATATTTGATTTGGTAGGACCTTTGTGTAAGTAACAAATTTATAGGTTATAATAAATACATTATGAAATAACTACATTATGAATTCTTTTGTTCTTTGCTTGATAACTTCTTTATTTATTTTTGCAGACAAGCTTTGAGTTTGAAACCTCCAGCTTCATTAGGAAGAAGATTATGACATTCATTAAGGGCAAAATGGAGGTCATTCAAGACCGTCTTAACCATTACATACGTATATGGAAAACACAAGGGAAAATCGCCTTATAAAAAATATGGAATTGATGAAAAGACTTGGAGACAATGTGTCTAATTAGAGAGGATCCCTCTTGCCAGATTTGATTTTTTTTTCCAGACCCACTTAATTAAATAATATGAATGTGACAAAGGTAAATTTTGTATTTTGTAAGAGAAGAGAAAGAAAGCGCAAGATATTGCACATAAGAATCTCACCCCCATTGATTGTCTAGGGGGGAGTTATGATTTATTACAAAGAAAGATAATGGAAGAAAAGATGAAATCATTACATGATTCTTCAACATCAGAAGATGTTCTCTCCTCCATCCTCTCCTAGTCGACATGAGAAATGAAAGTTGGCTAGGACTAAACCAGGAGGGCAGATGACATCTGCAAAGTCTGAAGAGATTGCCCATCAGATTGTAAGTAATGTTAATAAATTGAGTATCATATAATGTTTTCATTTTTAGTATTTAATTGATGACTTTTATTCTATTATTTTTCGTAGGATGACATGGTGCAACAGAGCTCACAGGAAAGTTTTGTGAGTCTAGGAAAAAAAGATATACTGATGGCAGCTATTGGCATCCCAGAACACCCTGGTCGTGTCTGCATTACTGGGTTTGATGTACGAGTAAGACAATTTTTTGGATCAGCTTCCCGGTCTTCCTCATCTGCAACACTAGCCACACAAGACCAACTAGCTAAGATGAGAGAAGAATTAAGATGAGAAATGAGAGAAGAAATTAGATGACAAATGGAGCAGATTGTTTCATCCATGGGCATGACACAACAACACAATCCTATGCAGCAAGATGAAGCACTACCTACATGCGGTAGAGTTAGCTCAAAGGGTAGTTGTGCTGATGACGACGAGGACGAGGACGAGGAGGAGCTACAAACTGATATTTCATATCTTTGTAAGTTGTTTGCTGGAGATCCTCCTCGTGTGGTAGCGATTGGGAGAGTGTATGCTACAGGTTCGACGATCCACACATTGTCACTTAGAGAAGATTTAAGTAGAGTGATCGTCGAAAAAGTTAAAGTTATTGATGCCGAGGTGCTAGAGCCCACATCAGAGGTTAGATTTGTGGGGCAAGCACTCGGTACATTTATTGCATGACCTACACATCTCCTAAAAGTCATTTTTAGAAAACATAAGATATAATTGTCATAATTTCTCATCATGTTCTTTAAATTAACACTTAATTTTGTTTAAATTAATACATTTAATTTTGTTATTTTCTATTACAGGACTATGGAAGTAAATAAAAATCACCAAGTCCTGAGTCGCAGCTATCCCAACAACTCCAGACATCTGTGAATCCAATTCAAGAGTTGTTTAGGCTTTCTCACATCATGTATGATTCATTAGTTTCAAAATACTCCCATCAATGAACTTCAATTTGCTTTTAGACAAAAAAGCACGTTTCATGTTTCTGCTCCATATATGATAATTATTTTCATTGAGAGGAGATAAAACAAAAACTAATCCTGTATTCTCTCCATAATGTAGATAATAGAGGCTGCTAAGATTTTGACTCGGATCAATTTCCGATCGTGACAGCTCCATGAATTCTTAAGAAAAACAAAAAAAAAAAACTTAAAAAACAAGATTAAAACAAACAAAAACAATGGCAATAGAAGTCAAACAGAACTTAACTTGCTCTAATACCATAAAAATATCCCAGGCCCGTTAATAGTCAAGAAACCGTAAAAAAATAATCAAGAAAGGGCCCACGTGTTACGTGCTACGACTTTTAGAAGATGCCTCTCGAGACTTGTAGGCACTTTCCAAATCTTTTTGAAATATTTGGGAAAAAATGATTTAGGCCTTCGAGCTCTGTCCGTTTCCAGGAAGAAACACACAAGGTTACAATGTTTTCAAGATATTAATTTCAATTGTTTTTTTTATTGGTCTTCGGCGTATGAAACAGGAAGAAATACCTGCAGAGGTAGTCATATACTTAAATTAGTACTAAGTTATCCAATGTTTAGTGTGATTTGGATGAGAATGAAGTATTCCTTTCATTACTCACTATATATTTTCTTATTTGTAATGATGATTTTTTCACTCTTGTTAAAAGAAAGATGATAAGTTTAGTCGAGATGAGATATTTTTTTATTAAAGAGTTATAAAAGACACTCAACATTTCAGATGGAGAAGATGTAAGAGTTCATAAAAAATTGTTTTATTGTCTAAAGTAGACATGGATCGAATGTAATTAACAAATAACATGTGAGAGTGACCCAGAACACTATTATTCTTAATAATATCTTATCGACTAGAGCACAATTATTCTTAATAATAGAATAAAAATTACAAGATAAAAGATTTTGATTTTAAAAACAAAATTACAGAATTTTTTGATTGTTTAATTTTGTTTCCCAAATAAAAAAATAAGTTAAAAGATCTTTAATTTGATTTTAAAATACAAAATATCAAAAATATTCTTTGCCGCATCAAGCTCCCTTTTTTTGGTATTTTTTAGTAATTAAAAACTATTTTAATTCATTTTTTGAATATTATTAAATTAAATACTCATAACTGAGATTATTATAATATAATTTCGACAACATATTTAAAATAATTTAATAAATTGTCATTCTGTTTTGGTGCTCCATTTGCACCTCTGCAACTCCACCATGTTCGGCTCCGCGCGAATCTTCTCCGACGTCGCTCTCCGCCTCCGGCAAAACCTATCGGTAATTTCTCCTTCGATTCAATTCGCCTTCGCCTAGGGATTTCTCGAACATTCTAGAGCTTCACGTTGTTCTTTTCTCTTCCGTTTTGCAGCTTCGAGGTGTGCGCGTGCAGAACATTAACATTGGAGGCGGTATGGGAGGCGAGATCCCCGACAACAAGCGTCTGGAGTACGCTCTCCAGCACCTGCACGGAATAGGGCGCTCGAAAGCGCACCACATCGTGTGCGAGCTCGGCGTCGAGAACAAATTCGTCAAGGATCTCAGCAAGAGGGAACTCTATTCCATTCGCGAGTTGCTCTCCAAGTATTTGATCGGAAACGATTTGGTACTTTCTTCCCACCTTTTAAACGCTCTTTGCATAAATTTCTCCATGTTGATTGTAGTGGATTTTTTCTTAAACAACTAAGGAAGGTTAGTGTAACGAGTAAGTGGTCTATTAGGGGTCTCAGTATAATGTTTTTCAGATGATTAAGGACATTTAGGGATGGAAAAAGGAAATTGAACAAAATTTTAGGTTGTCAGTGTAATTCACTCAAAGCAGAATGAATCAAACTTTTCTCATTGGTTAAAATCAACGTATGTGAATTGGTTTTCAGAGAAGTCGGGTGAAAGAGCTTCTATAAAATGCGTAGTGTATAATTTGATTTTAACATATAAAATAGGTTTAGTTTGTTTTTACCTTCTTATTTTCTACTTGTATGTGTTTTAGAAGAATGTTTATCTAAATAAGCTTGTTTGTTTCGTTATGTGTGTGTGTGTGTTTTTTTTTTCAGAAAAAGTGCGTTGAGAGAGATGTGGTAAGGTTGGTGGGCATTCAGTGCTACCGAGGGATCAGGCATGTGGATAACTTGCCCTGCCGTGGACAGAGGACTCATACGAATGCACGCACCAGGAGGAGCCGGAAAACTTTATCTGGATCAAGATAGGTACCGCTTGAGAAACTGATGAGTTTGAGATGAGGAAATAAGTTTAGAGACTTAGCTGGTTTAAGTGAAATCAATGTTGAGATTTACATGTTCAATATGCCTTTGGCGGGTTTATCTTTCCTTTGCAAGGGCTTTAATGGTCTTATTCTACATTTTGATGGGTTTCTTGTCTTGGTTGATTGTCTAGGTAATGTGCTTTTTTATTTGAAAATTGCTAATCATTTGTGCTGGGCAAGCTTTAGTTTAAATGTATATTTTCTCCTTACACGATGATTTAAATGGAAATTTTGACATATTTGCATTTTTCTTACTTAGGAAGGATTAAATTTTTAAGAATTATAGGTTCATTAGTAGGAGTGTATAGTTGTAGAACTTATTTCTGTCTTCTAGATTCCTAATGTATGTTTCCGATATATTACTAACAATATACCATATAGAATAGAACTACCAAGTCCTCTGTCTCTGGTTGCTTAAAATTATCTGTAAGAGTCTCTATCTTGATTGATTAGCTTAGTTCTGCTGAAACTTAACTTGATAGAATGCTTTATTCTCTATAAATTGCCAGAGGCACGAAATCTATATGCTTTTTGTGTTCAAAGATATGAGTAATCATAACTGCTTAGTTCCATTGAGTAATGAAAATATTTATAAAGAATTATATTTTGAAGGTATTTGATGATTGGTTGCAGCTTTAGCTGTTTATTTTCTTTTGTCCTTTAATATCTATTGGATTAGAAGGACTACTACTTGGGTTGTTAATACGTTTTCTAAATGTTGATATCCATGACTGTTTACACCCTGTTTCTTTTATGCGGTTGTAATGTACACTAACGGCACAGTATTGTTAGTTGCCGATGGTGATTTGATAAAAAAATAGTGATGAAAAATTAAACCACAAGTTTGTAATGTACAAAAGGCTATATATTTGGGAAAGCTATAAAATGACACAGGCTAAGAAAGGGCCTACAGGAGAAGAATATAGATATTGATCCTTTTTAGGTTCTGGATGAGACAATGTTATATTTAATAATAATTAGTAAAATTATTAATGAAAGCTTTAGACAAGGAAGCGATGACAACAAACAATAAGTTCAACATCACTTTTCAATTTAAGGTATTATTGAAAAACAATAATCGAAGTATGCTTACCGTTTGAGACACGATGCAGGTACACATTAGAAGAAAACTGTGGTCTAATTCGATTGGAACTGTTTCGTCAACTTAACTGCATTGAATGATGATTATTCCTTGCATATCAAACAAAAAGTAATTATGTTTGTCTCTTAACAAAGCATTCTCTGTCGTGCACATGGTCAATGATTGATCCTCATTAAAAAAAACAAATTTGAGTCAATTCTTTTTGGCCGAAATAACACATACTCTGGACCATAAAAAGGGAATTAACACATGCTTCGGTACTTGCATTTGAACCTTTCAACCTTCGTAAATTAGATTAAGAGGCTTCCAAAAGTTATATAAATTCAATATACTTTGTAATGAAAATTTTTCATATCTCAAATTTGATTTCTTGATAGCATAAAAATTTCTGATTTGGTGCTTGTTCTGACATCAAATGTTGAAATCCAAGTTGGTTAATTAATAATCATCATTTAGTGCTGATGTTTGTTGGTTTTGCTGCATTTTTTTTGTATTCTGATGTTTATGATCTATTAATTTTATGGAAGCGTCTTTTAGTGTTTAAATATGAGTGTTGAACTTGAAAGAAAAGAAAATCAGATGATATGCCCACTTCCGCAGATTGTAACTTCAAAAGTACTCTTGTGGTGTGCCAAACAAAACTCCATATCTTCAATCAGAATTTGGCTTTGGCCATGCTTTATTGTGAAAAATGAGCTGTTCCCCCATTGATTAATCAGTAAACCAGAACATTCTTGCAGTCTAAATATCTGAATTTGGGTTGTAGGCTAGTGACTTGAACACGATTCCATTAATATTAATTCTGTCTATCACCTAGAAGATATTGATGTTTATACTCTTTAACTCTTTCTGCTTTGTTGCAGTTCTTTTATTCTGACCGTGATCCATGAATCGCGCTACTAGCCTTTATTCATTCATGTTAAGCATTCATTTTTCCCCATCATATCCTTCGTTAATTTCCCTCTTCCTATTTATGTACAGCAACTGGTCTACTAACATATAAGCCCACTCACAATGGTCCTCATCAGTTTCATGCCCATTAACATAACCCCATTGTATATTCTTAGACTAACATAACTAACTACCAATGAGGGATACCTAACAACATATGAATAGCCGCTGATTGCTGCAACATATGAATGCTAGTTGAAGCAAGTTAATGCTAAAAGTAGTCTTCATTCCACCGGGGTCAAGCACAAACAAGTGAATGCTCCCATGTTCTTCCAGTACTCTTTCCTCTAGAGCATCAGAACCTCTGTAGTTAGCCTAAAAAGGTCCCATGTCGCTCTGCTGCAAAAACTCAACTATTGCACGAAGTAGTTGATGTGTTCTATCATAGTTTGTGGTTTGCTGAAGTTTGCTTATTTTCCAAATTGACTCTTGTTTTTCACCTTCAAATGCTCGTATCTTTGTTTTTTTCGGATTCTTGATTCAGAATGTTGAGCAGTTGCTGTTCTCTTGGCTTTTCTACCCTTGGGTTCTGCTATGTTTCTTTTGTTCTTTTTGATCTTGCTTCTCTGCTTGCTGTTTTTTGTTGGATTTCTCCCTCTTGGAATGTTTCCTTTTCATGAAATTCTGATACCCGTAATTCTGTATTAATCTCTGATTTCCTCATTTCTTGCCCTTTAGTCACATGTTCCAGTCTCTCTAATTCTCCACTCCAGCTTCTACCTTGATCATCCACCAATAGGCCTCCCTTCCATTGAATATTGGAATCAATTTTTTAAGCCATTTTCTTGACAACTTCCCCCATATCTCCTAAATTAGGACTCTGATACCACTTGATAGATGTTATGAAATAAGAAATAGGAAGAACATTTATCTTTTTCAGGAAGTTATAAACATTTGGAGGAATATTTATCTTTTGAATTTTGCCATTTGGACGCAAATTATGGGTATGACGAGCCAAATTGAAGAACCTTTAATTATTTACACTCCAGTTGGCTGGTTCAATATACCAGGGATGGAAGACCTAGCTTTTGCAAACGTTGGTGTGTTCTTTTGGATATAAAAGGGGATAGGATCACTGAAAAAATTTGTATCTGATGTGGTGTTTAATTTTCCATACCGGTTTTATTCCAAATCCAAACCTGTTTACTGCATAATAACCCTTATGAAAGCATTTGTTCCTTCAATTACGGTCGGATTGTTCTTTAATCCACTCAATTTTTTGATAGATCATTTATTTATTTATTTTAAAACTAAATCTGAATCCACTGTGATGATAATTTAAGGTCGGATCAATCTCATTTATTATTTAATATATTAATTTGACTTTTTATATTATGATAATAATACCATTGAAAATTTAAATAACACACATTTTGCAATAAACATTTCAAAATAAAATGCTTATATAAATATTAAATTGTGTTATACAAATTATTATTTATGAAATAAAAAGTTAATTATTAATAAATATCTACTAAAAGTATCTTGTACTTAAATAAAAATAAAAGACGCAGGATTAATTTTGACTAATTTGAAACATACCGTCTTCAGAATAAATTAAGTATAGTTTTTAAGGTTAAATCTATTGAAATCAACATGCTACCTGATTAGTGAGATGGAATCATTACTACATATCACATCCCTATGTTTACTTTTCTTTTTACACATCCGTACTTCAATCATAACTTCTGTAATTGATCCTTCAATCATAATTTTTTTGAAAACAATAGTATGCATTTATCATACTTTAAAAGGGTAGTATTTTATAATTTTGTTTATAATGTTTTATAAAGGATTTTCTTATGTCTTTTATTTAATTTTCATTTCTATTCTAGTTATTTTTTTCATAGTTAATATGCAGTTAACAAGTATATAGGATATAACACATTCAGTTTCTTTAGTATGTTCTGTCCTTCTCTAATTAAAATTGAAGTTTTAATGAGTAAAATCTTTGAATAGCATTTTAAAGGATTTACAGTTTTATTTTTTAACTAATATCTTTTATTCTTTGATTTCTGATAGTTAAAATGAGGAAAACAAATATATAGGCATGAGTATTTAGATAGGAGAAAAATTAGACAAAGATCCTCGAGTGTTTCCCTAATGTAGATTACAATTTTATTTTGATAATTAAAAAGTTACGGATCTGAGACGAGCAAACATAGAAAACATTGTAAATATGAAAAGTATTTTTAAAATATTATAATAGTTCAGCATAGGTGTTTTTTAAACTACTCGGAACATTGGAATCTAAATAATCTGTACCATTGTTCTTGTTAAATGGATAACAAACCTTAAAATAATTAAATTTAATTATAATGACATTAGGTGCTAGCTAAAAATATTTACTTGAGATAATTAAAATATCAACAGAATATAATTATGTTGTAAGGACCCGATATATAAATAAAGGAAAAAAATGAATTAATTTTTATTTGGGAAGACTTATTATACTAAACAAATTTTGAACCACAACAGTAATATATGTAATTATTTTGCCGTTAAGAATTTTTTGAATTAGATGGACGGATGAGCATGTAAATGTGCAAATATTAAAACTACCACAAAACACAAATAAGAGTATGTACTCAAATATATTTTTAAACGCGGGTAAAAACATACTACATCTATTAATAGTTATTGTTCTTCAACAAACAAGTTTATTTCTAGTTAAATAAGTCAAATAAATTATGAGACAATTTTTTATCTTATTAAATATACTTGAGATTCAAGAGAGAAAGAGACAAGTTTATTCTTGATTCGCACCATTTAATCCATCAACACTCTTTTTGAAAAAAAAAAAAAAGTATTCCTAAGAAACAATTTCTTGCATAAATAGGAAGTTGTTTCTCAAATTAATTACAACAAGAACTCCCTCTGTTTCAAAATAACATATATTCAAGGTTATACATAATAAGTATAATAATAAATAATTTTACTAAAATGTTTACTTTCAATAATAAATGCATTATCTATAACTATTGAGTAGTTAATGATAATGGTTGAAAAATTAGTGGCCATAAAACTAAAAATAGATAAACTTGATATAATTTATTTAAAATAAATTTGAAATAGGTTTTTTTATATCTTATTAAAATAAAGCGTAATTGAACGTGAACAAAAAATGATTGCTAAAAAACTTCAAGGCAGTAGTGTATATCAGTTTGTTAGAACAAATGTGGTCATTAACAATTTTTTTTTTCATGAAAATGTTGTTTTATTTTTCAATAAAAAATTGCATGTTGACATTAGATCTCTTAATCTTTGTGCACAAAAATTGTTTAATAAATTATGATATTAGTTTAGATTTAATATCTGTGTAAACAATTAGCAAGATCTGAATGGAGACAGAAGCCACACACAATAAAGTCACATGAAAAGGAAAAACATTACCAGCACAACCGACAAGGTTCCATTTGGATTTGGTTATCTTTGAAACTAAGGTTCTTACTTACTCCAAACCAAACAAATCTGCTAATAATTCACTTCACTTCCAAAAACCTCACTCTCTGATTCAGTTACTGTCTCTCTTTCTCTCTCTCTCTCTCTACCTAGACTGAGATGGGTTCAGTTTCTCTGAAAATTGGAGATGGAACAGCCAGATTCCAAAGAGCAACACTGTGTTCTTCAGCTGTTAACATTCTCATGATTTTCTCTGTCATCACCACCAACCTCTTTGCTCTCTACGCCTTCACTGCTTCTCCTAAACCACCCCATCACCTTCTCCAACATCATGCACATAAGAACATTTCTCTCATCTCGGAGCAGGTCTCGCTCATTCTCAGAGAGATCGATTTGTCCCAGAAGAAACTGGCCCAGATGGAGAAAGAGATTCTGGGCTACGAAAGCATTGATCTTTCGAGGCCCAACATTGCATCCGAGCTCAAACTCTTCCTCCAGCGCCACGAGCTGCCTCTGGGGAAAGACTCAAGAACTGGGATCACTGAGATGGTGCCGTCTGTGGGACACACCTGTGAGAAAAATTCAGACCTGTTGTCTCAGTTTATGAGTTACAAGGTTTTTGGAGCTTGCCCTGATGATTGGAGTGTGGCACAGAAGCTGATCTTAAAAGGGTGTGAGCCTTTGCCTAGGAGGAGGTGTTTTGCAAAGACTGTGTCCAAGGTAGGTTTGTACCCCTTTCCAGATTCTCTTTGGAAGCCTGTTGGTAATAAGACTGTTAACTGGAGTGGTCTTGGTTGTAAGAATTTTGAGTGTTTGAATAGTAAAAAGCTGAGTAGGGAGTGCATTGGTTGCTTTGATCTGGTCCATGGCAATGAGAATGCTAGGTTTGTTAAGGGTAAGAGTAAGAACGATTTTCTGGTTGATGATGTGCTGGCCTTGGGAGGTGGAGGGGTTAGAATAGGGCTTGACATTGGTGGGGGGTCTGGATCCTTTGCTGCTAGAATGGCTGATAGGAATGTTACTGTGGTTACTAACACTCTCAATGTTGATGCCCCATTCAGTGAATTCATTGCTGCAAGAGGGCTTTTTCCTCTTTACTTGAGCTTGGATCATAGGTTTCCTTTCTATGACAATGTGTTTGACTTGGTTCATGCTTCAAGTGGCTTGGATGTTGGAGGGAAGAGTGAGAAATTGGAGTTTTTGATGTTTGACATTGATAGAGTTTTGAGGGCAGGTGGTTTGTTCTGGCTGGATAACTTCTTTTGTGCCAATGAAGAAAAGAAGCAAGCTTTGACTCGGTTGATTGAAAGGTTTGGATATAAGAAGTTGAAATGGGTTGTGGGAGAGAAGATTGATAGTGTTGGGTCTGGCAAATCTGAAGTTGTCTTATCTGCTGTCCTTCAGAAACCTGTTAGAGTTTAGGGGCTTATACAATAAAACTGCAAGAAGGGAAGAATAATCTAAGATTCTGCTATATCTCTCTCACACATAATTTGTGTGAATGAATTGCTTCCATAGTCATCAAATACTATTGGACCTGGAATAAGTACAAGAATTGTTTCCTTGCCAATTGTAAACCAGCTTTTTGAGGTGACATATATTTTGTATTTCAAGTTCTGTTTTATATTTTATTCTGTATTAACTGTTTTGTACCTTGATAAATTATTAGAAAGATGAACAATGAATTACATTTTTTAAACTTAGGAAGTCAACTTTAGTCTTTATATTTGGAGACTATATTTTACTTTCTTGAATGTGAAGGATCCAATCATATATTAATTGGTCGTTGTGTGCATATGTTTTTTTATTTTCTCTACCTGATAACTGCATAGTATGCTTGACCAATGTAGTGTTTGAGCACAATCATTATGGATTGTTTCACATTCAAAAGAAATCATCCATTGTGAATGGTCTTTTAATATAGTGGCACCTAGCTTCATTGGTAAAGGCATGAACCTGGGTTTGATCTCAAATATAGCACACAAGAATGCTATCTAATCTGTCATTTAGTTCTATAATCATCTTGTTCATCCCTCTAATTGCTCTAAACCAAAGATTCTAATGAGTCAATCCAATTCACAAGAATGTTGCCTGTCTCATAAGACAAGGTGCATTTATTAGATTCTGCAAAAAAGTGATGAATATGTTTAGTACTAATGCTATTGCTGTAGTTGATGAATATTGGTGACTTGGTAATTGGGTTTTGATAATCTATGAAAATGCTTCTTTTGCTCTTTCACTTCATAGTTATGAATAAGCCATTTCGTTGTTTGCGTAGCTTAACAGAACTATAAATTCTCATTGAATGTGGCGATTGTGTTTAATCACAAGTATGCAATAAGGCTTCAAAACGAAGAGGTAAACCGGGTGAAAAGAGAGTTGAGTGGATTCAAACCAAATATGGTTAAAAATGAGCTAGCAATGTTTCAGGAATAGTTCATGCTATTTGAGATAGAGATAGAAAGGAGAAAGGTGCAAATGTTATAGGTGATATGGTGTGTAGAGAAAAAAAAAAAAATAGAGAGAAATGGAGGGTTTGAGAAATGTATGCATTATGAATTTGTGAGTTTTCATTTTTAGACCCCCACAAAACTTTCGTACCAATCCATTCTTTTGGAAAATGAACTTTTTAGAATGTAAAAAAACATTCCAAAAACTGAATTCAGAATGAATAAGAAGTGATGTAAGAGAGGAGTGCAGAAAGAAAAATACCTAAATTTAGGCCCAAGCCGAAATTGCTTCAGTGTATCTAGCTATTTCTTTTGGACTCTTAACTAAATGGACCATAGAACTTGAATGGTTAATAATTGGGTACAAAATTTTGTCTGTTTGCTTATGGAACTTCAAGGCATACTTTTTTCTATTCTTTATCTATGAGGAATTATGAAACTTATTTCTTTGGCATATTGTACTTTCTTTTAAATGTCAATGGACATTTTCATAGTTTTTGACTTAAAAATAAATAAAAATAAAATTTGAGCAAGTTAAGGTTATGATTTAAACTTCTAACTCTGATTACAATTTGTCAATTTTGTAATGCCTAAAATTATATAAGTATATAATATAAAGATATAACTTGAAGCTGAAATTTTCTTTTGAATGATGAACTCTGTAGTTGTTGAAGTTTCATATTTAATTGTAGTTATAATAATAACAACAACCGATGCAGATTGTTGACAGACATCTATAAATGTGAACACGACATTTCGTGATGAACTATGTCAGATTGTTGGTCCAAATCAATTAATTGTGAATTTAGTTTTATCTCTTTGTGGAGTATCCAAAGTGTAGTAAATTTTCTTTGTCATTGACATAACTTGATTGGAAGTAAGTGTTTAAAAATGTGTACCCTTTGAAGAGTAATTTTTCAACACGTGTTAACCCAGACATAGATATGTTTTTCTCTTTTAAATTGATACATTCTTTTTGTTACTTTGATTGAAAACTAAATAAAGAAACCAGTATTTAAATTACTTGGGAATGAATTATATACATTGCAAAGTTATTAATTATTAGTCATTTCAACAGGGTAAAAACATATGCTGCGTTTTGATAAATTAAAACTTTTTTTATCCATAAGAATTTAACTTATTTGTAAATTTATAACATTTTATATACTTGCTCAACCAACTATATTAGATTTCTTTTACTCCAGATTGATTAATTAATAGTAAATTCATATTTTTAGTGTTGATAGTATATTATTTTCCTTCTTTCTCTCTTCTTACTAAGCACTTGTTATTTTGGTGTTCTCTTTTGATATTCTTTTTATCATGTAATGCTTATCTTGGAAACTCTTAAATTGGTCTAACTGTGGTTCTTTTTGCTAGACCCTAATATGATAATTTGTCTTTATCTTAATAATGTTATTGTTTTGAGTTTTTTTTTCCTCTGATTAATAATGTTTTTCAAATTATTATTATTAACTAGTATGTTCACAATAATTGTATTGTACCTGAACTTTTCAAAATTGTCCTTTGTAAGGTTACAGTGTGCTATATTACCAATAATGACATACAACCATGGAACATTTGAAATAGGAAGTATTATTACTGTTTTTGAATAATCAGAGAGATCTTAATATGTACCTTCTTGATAGTAACATCTACTCTTAATACGTTATCACTCTTAAATTTTGTATTGCATTAATATTATACTAATTTTGTGTTAAGATATTGTATTTTGTGTAGTATTTGAGTCATTGAATTGCCTTGTATATACCAATGATTTCTAGGCACCATGCTGTTGTATCTTTAAAAGAATAAAAATAAGCATATATATATATATATATATATATATATATATATATATATATATATATATATATATCCTACCTATTTTTATGAATATATCATTTTGAACACTCCTTTTACACTAACAACATCTCTTAAACTCAGAACAGATCATTTATCCATTCTATATTTTTTCGGTAAAATTACACTATTGCCATCAAATATTTGTTCAACAAAGGTTTGTAATGCATACATTTTTCAATCATGTAAAAAGACTACAAATGTATTCATTTTCTCAATCCCAACATCAATGTGAATTATGTAAACAAATTAGAAATATAATTTATTTTTCTAATATTAATGTCAGAGTTATATGAAGAAATTACAAATATTATACATTTTCTCCTAATATCAATCTCAAATATATAAAGTGACAAAAGATAATAGAATTAAAAGATAAAAATAAAGAATAAAATTGCAATTAAGTATTATTTTTATTGTTTTAAAAAAAATTGGACCTTGAATATTGCTATTTTTACATAGTTTTTATAACAATATTTAAATTATTTTAGATGAAATATTCTTATTCTACGTACATAATTATTTATTTATAAATAATAAATACATTTTCTTGTAATTTATTTGTACAGACATATTTTGCTTAATTTTATTCACAAACAATCTACATGTGTTTTTTCTTTTTTTTTTCATCATATTTTCATTTAGGTGTGGGAAATGAATGTTTCTTTTTTATTAGATTAGTTTTGATTTATATAAACTGTGATATCTTTATTTTTCTTTTTTATGTTTCTCTTTGGACAATCGTTGTAATTTCCGTCACAACATTCATTAACTATAATTTATAATACTTGACTATCTAATAAACGTTGAACGTAATAATATTTCTAAAAAAATAGTAATATGTTTTAGTGAGTTTTTCCTAGTTAGTTTTGAGTTAAGAGTTGGTAAAGTTATATTTACTTTTGTATGAGCCTATGTGTAACTATTTATATTTTATTTTAATTTTTAAAGTTTAATTATAATTTTAATTTTTATATATAAAAATTGAATTTTGCTTTTGTAATTTTTCCTGTTTAACAAAGTTTACTATTTTTCAATTATATAAAAAACCTATAAATAATATTCATTTTCCAACATCAATATCAATTATATAAACAAATTAGAAATATCATTTATTTTTTCAATATTAATGTCTTATGTGAAAAAAATTACAAATATTATCCATTTTCCCCTAATATCAATGTCAAAGATTTAAAGTAACATAAAGATAACAGATAATTAAACTGAAGTTTGAACAAAGTTACAGATAAATAATAATTGAAAGATAAAAATTAAGAATAAAATTGCAATTAAGTATTATTTTTATTACTGTAAAAAAAATTAGACCTTGAATATTGCTATATTTAGGTAGCTTTTATAAAGAAATTTAAATTACTCTAGATGAAATATTCTTATTCTTATAAATAAATAAATAAATAAATAAATAAATCAATTTTCTTTTAACTTATTTGTGTAAACATAGTTTGTCTAATTTTATTCATAAACAACTTACATGTTTTTCTTTTCTTTTTTCATCTTATTTTCATTCAGGTGCAGCGAACAGCGAACAAATGCTTCCTTTCCATTAGGTTAGTTCTGGTTCATACCTCGAATCCAATCTTCCCTGTAACTTGGCCTCTGCCAAATCCAGCAATCGACGAGGAACAAGCTTTTTCGTGCTCTCGGGAGACACTACCCACTTCAATCGCGCTTCTTTCGTCTCCACGCAAACCCACACACCCCTGTTTTTCCATTCAGCAGGTACGTACAGTGTCATGTGCTTCTGAACCCTAATCGTTTTTGCATCTGTCAAAGAGACTTAACCTTCGTTTAAGTGATTTTTTGTTTTGGACTCAACGAATTTTGACGAGTGTGTTTTTTTTTTTCCTTTTTCTTTTAGTTAGGGTTCCGATAGATGGCGGTGGATAATCCTGAGGATGGATTGAAGAAGCTGGAATACTTGTCGCTTGTGTCGAAGGTGTGCACCGAGTTGGAGTCGCACACCGGCACCGGCGACAAAGTTCTAGCGGAGTTCATCACTGAGTTGGGTCGATCGTCGGAGAATGTTGAGGAGTTTGACGCGAAATTGAAGGAGAATGGTGCGGAGATGCCGGATTACTTTGTCCGAACGCTGCTGACTATTATTCACGCGATTCTGCCTCCCAAGCCGAAGGATTTGAAGAAGGAGAAGGAGAGTAGCAACGGCAAGACCAAGTTCAAGGCTCTGGCGATCGCAGACGATAGGGACCGGGCCAAGGAGCTTCGGAAGGAGATAGAATCTGAGGCCAGGGAGAAGCAGGGTCAGCAAATTGAGGAAGATGATGGGTACAGAGACAGAGATAGAAGAGATAGACGCAGAGATCGGTATGATGAAGATGATAGAAGGGATCACCGAAGAAGAGGAAGAGACAGAGATGATGAAGATGATAGAAGGGATTACAGCAGAAGAGGTAGAGATAGAGAGGATGAAGATGATAGAAGGGATTACAGCAGAAGAGGAAGAGATAGGTATGATAAGGATAGAGATAGAGATAGAGATGGTGAAAAGTATGAGAGGCGCAGGAGAGATGATTCTGAAGAGAATGGGCGTGGAAGGGAGAATGGGGATAGAGATGGGAATAGGAAGGGTACAAGGCATGTTTCTGGTGAACCTGAATTATATGCCGTTTACAAAGGGAGGGTGTCCAGGGTAATGGAGACTGGATGCTTTGTCCAGTTAGAAGACATAAGAGGGAAGGAGGGGCTGGTCCATGTGTCACAGATGGCCACTCGGAGGATCACAAATGCCAAAGACGTCGTTAAGCGCGACCAGGAGGTTTATGTGAAGGTGATCTCAGTTTCGGGACAGAAGTTGTCTCTTTCCATGAGGGACGTTGATCAGCACACAGGTAAGGATCTCCTTCCGTTGAAGAAGAGCTCCGAGGATGATGCCTTGAGGATGAATCCGCAGGGTTCGAGGGATGGGCCGGTTGCCAGGACAGGGCTTTCAGGCATCAGGATTGTAGAAGAAGATGATGTTGGTTCTTCGCGGAGACCTCTGAAGAGAATGAGCTCACCGGAGAAATGGGAAGCAAAACAGTTGATTGCGTCAGGTGTGATGAGTGTTTCAGAGTATCCAACTTATGATGAGGAGGGAGATGGATTGCTGTACCAAGAGGAAGGAGCTGAGGAGGAGCTTGAGATTGAGTTGAATGAGGATGAACCCGCATTCTTGCAAGGGCAGAGCAGATACTCAATGGATATGTCTCCTGTTAAGATTTTTAAGAATCCTGAAGGTTCTCTGGGTCGAGCTGCTGCGCTCCAGTCTGCACTTATAAAGGAGCGTAGGGAAGTGCGAGAACAACAACAACGGACAATGCTTGATTCAATTCCTAAGGATCTCAATCGGCCTTGGGAAGACCCTATGCCAGAGTCAGGTGAAAGGCATCTTGCCCAGGAGCTTAGGGGTGTTGGCTTATCAGCCTATGATATGCCAGAATGGAAGAAGGATGCATATGGGAAAACCATTACCTTTGGGCAAAGGTCAAAGCTTTCTATTCAGGAGCAGAGGCAGAGTTTGCCAATTTACAAGTTAAAGAAAGAATTGATTCAGGCTGTGCATGATAATCAGGTGTTGGTAGTTATTGGAGAAACTGGTTCAGGTAAGACTACCCAGGTCACGCAGTATCTTGCCGAAGCAGGTTATACCACAAAAGGAAAAATTGGATGTACTCAACCTCGTAGGGTGGCTGCAATGTCAGTTGCGAAGAGAGTAGCAGAAGAGTTCGGTTGTAGATTGGGAGAAGAAGTTGGTTATGCCATTCGGTTTGAGGATTGCACTGGACCAGATACAGTTATCAAGTACATGACAGATGGTATGCTTCTTAGGGAGATATTGGTCGATGAGAATCTGTCACAGTATTCTGTTATAATGCTTGACGAAGCCCATGAAAGAACTATTCATACTGATGTTCTTTTTGGACTGCTCAAGCAGTTAGTGAAGCGAAGACCTGAATTGCGATTGATTGTCACCTCGGCTACTCTGGACGCTGAGAAATTTTCAGGATATTTCTTTAACTGTAACATCTTTACAATTCCCGGTAGAACTTTTCCTGTAGAGATACTTTATACTAAACAGCCGGAAAGTGATTATTTAGATGCATCTTTAATAACTGTCCTACAGATCCACTTGACGGAGCCCGAGGGAGACATTCTTCTCTTTTTGACTGGGCAAGAGGAGATTGATTTTGCTTGCCAATCTCTATATGAGAGAATGAAAGGATTGGGTAAGAATGTTCCAGAGCTGATCATTTTACCGGTTTATAGTGCCCTTCCTAGTGAAATGCAGTCTAGGATATTTGAACCTGCTCCTCCAGGGAAAAGGAAAGTGGTTGTGGCCACGAACATTGCTGAGGCTTCTTTGACTATTGATGGGATATTTTATGTAATTGATCCTGGATTTGCTAAGCAAAACGTTTATAACCCAAAGCAAGGTCTTGATTCTTTGGTGATAACTCCAATTTCACAAGCATCGGCCAAACAAAGAGCAGGGCGGGCTGGGCGTACTGGACCTGGGAAGTGTTATCGCCTTTATACTGAGAGTGCATATAGGAATGAGATGTCTCCAACTACAATTCCTGAGATTCAAAGGATAAATCTGGGGATGACTACACTTAATATGAAAGCTATGGGGATAAATGATCTACTGTCCTTTGATTTTATGGATCCACCGTCACCTCAAGCACTGATTTCTGCCATGGAGCAGCTTTACAGTCTTGGAGCATTGGATGAAGAGGGCCTTCTGACCAAATTGGGGAGGAAAATGGCAGAATTTCCTTTGGATCCACCTTTGTCCAAGATGTTGCTTGCTAGTGTGGACCTTGGATGCAGTGATGAGATTTTGACCATAATTGCCATGATCCAGACTGGTAATATATTTTACAGGCCACGGGAAAAGCAAGCCCAAGCAGATCAGAAGAGGGCAAAGTTTTTCCAGCCAGAGGGTGATCATCTTACACTACTTGCTGTTTATGAGGCTTGGAAAGCCAAGAATTTTTCTGGGCCTTGGTGTTTTGAGAATTTCGTGCAATCCAGATCATTGAGAAGAGCACAGGACGTCAGGAAACAACTTCTCACCATTATGGATAAGTATGATATCTATCTATTCTTTTAAATATTTTGTTTGCTGTGTTGCTTTGTGTTTTTACTATGCAGAATTATTCAGGTTCCCAATGGTTTTATAAATGTTATTGCTTTTTAGTATAAGATTCTTTTTATAGTGAAAATTGGAAATTCTTCTCTTTAGCTAAGGGAGACCACAAGTATTTTGACTTCAGGCTTCATGTTTTTGTTGTAAGCAAAATTTTGTTGTGGTTGATAGTTGTTGTGTTGACTAGAGTTCCTTGCTTTATTATTTAATCATATTAAATTGCATTCTAAATCACTTGTATGGATATTCAGGTACAAATTGGACGTTGTAAGTGCTGGAAAAAACTTCACTAAAGTAAGGAAGGCCATCACTGCTGGATTCTTTTTTCATGCTGCCAGAAAGGATCCCCAGGAAGGATACAGAACCCTAGTTGAGAACCAACCTGTGTATATCCATCCAAGTTCTGCTCTGTTTCAGAGGCAGCCAGACTGGGTCATATACCATGAGCTTGTGATGACAACTAAGGAGTATATGCGTGAGGTCACTGTCATAGACCCCAAATGGCTTGTTGAATTGGCTCCAAGATTTTTCAAAGTAGCAGATCCTACAAAGATGAGCAAGCGGAAGCGTCAAGAGCGAATTGAACCACTTTATGATAGATACCACGAGCCAAATTCGTGGCGTTTGAGTAAACGCCGTGCATGATATGTTGTTCATTCATTTCTTCTCAATGCAATGTCTTGGATACTGTCATATGTTGCATTTAGTTTAAATGTATATTTCCTCCTTAGACGATGATTTAAATGGAAATTTTGACATATTTTCATTTTTCTTAGGAAGGCTTAAATTTTTAAGAATTCTAGGTTCATTAGTAGGAGTGTATAGTTGTAGAACTTATTTCTGTCTTCTAACTTGTAGAATTTTACTTTCTTGAATGTGAAGGATCCAATCATATATTTCTGGATTAATTGGTCGCTGTGTGCATATATATATATATATATGCTTTTTTATTTTCTCTACCTGATAACTTCATAATGTGCTTGACCACTGTAGTCTCTGAGCACAATCGTTATGGATTGTTTCACATTCAAAAGAAATCATCCATTTTCAATGGTCTTTTAATATAGTGACACCTAGTTTCGTTGGTAATGGCATGAATATGGGTTTGATCTCAAGTATGGCACACAAGAATGCTATCTAATCTGTCATTTAGTTCTATAACGATCTTGTTCATCCCTCTAATTGATCTAAACCCAAGATTAAATCAGTCAATTCAATTCACAAGAATGTTGCCTGTATCGAAAGGCAAGGTTCATTTATTAGGTTCTGCTAAAAGGCATGAATATGTTAAGTAGTGATGCTTTGGCTGTAGTTGATGAATATTGGTGACTTCTTTTGCTCTTTCACTTCATAGTTATGAATAAGCTATTTCAGTGTTTGCACTAACTTAACAGAACTATAAATTCTCATTGAATGTGGTAATTGTGTTTAATCACAAGTATGCAATAAAATAAGGCTTCAAAAGAGAGTCGAGTGGATTCAGACCAAATATGGTTAAAAATGAGCTACGAATATAATAAGATTGGTTGGGGAGTGCCAACAACACGTACTGTGGTGTTACTTTTTCAATTATTTTTGTTATTAGTTAAAATCTGATGTAAGTCTTATCAAATGCATAATGAGATTCAACACGTACTGTGACATGGAATTGCCTAGTAAATACCAACGCTTTCTAGGCTTTCGATTTTTCTTAGTTTTTTTTTTTTCTACTTTTTATTGACTTAATTTTGCCTTCATCATTTAGAGAGGTTCCAAGGCAGAGTATGATAACAACAATAATAAAGCATAATATATCAACTTGCCGCTAAGAATGTCTTACAACATTAGGTATGTAAACACCCTTGACTCATTGGAACATCTTACAACTTTTGACCTGTAATAATAAATTAAAACTTTTCCATCTTCAAGGTTTGTTCCATAGCAACTAATGTCCTTTAGTTCATTATACAAGGCATGACACCCTGGTAAGGACAAGGTAATAACAACATAGGACTTCTTCAATATCGTAAACCTTTGCTTTGGAATGATTTGGCTGGAGGATAAAACCATTTGAGGCTATCCTTACACAAGAAAACCTCAAAGCACGGCTTAGTGACATGGGGTGCAGCCACCTGATGTTCAAACATTCATCCCTTGTAAAGCTCCACTGTTTAGAAGCTTCATTCCCTCTTCACTCATCTGCTGAACTTCTGAAGGTGATAAAATTCTGATGCACCGGACACAGCCCACAAATTCCCTACACAGCATTTTATCACCACAAATTTAGATTGCCACACAAGAATCATTATGTTGGTTCAAAAGAATGCCAAGCATATTAGGCCAATGAAATATTAATAAACTCAAGGGTTGAATATCACACGTTACAAGAGTTAATAAACTTACTCCCAAGGATCATCCCCAACAAGTAGAACATCACTCTCATAATCTACATACACCAATTTCCATCCAGAACCTCTAGTGTCATTCAGCAGACCATCAAGTCCAAACATGCATTCAATTGCACGGATCAACTCCCCATAGTTCTTGAAAGTAGTGACGTCAATTGATCTTCCCACAGAACCGGCCTTTTGCACCTGTCAGAAACCAAAAATCATCATGCTATTCATAATTTAAGATGTTGAACCAAATAATATAAGTGACTAAATTTCATGAACTATGAATAAATAGTATAGCATATATAGTATGAATGCAAATTTGGAAAGAGTTTTTTTTTACTCCACTACAAACCTTTGTGTAGGTTCGGATGGGAGCAGGTACTTGCTGCCACGAGTTATTCTGTAGAAAGCTGCTTTCATCAAAATCAACATGGCTTGAAGAAGTGCCACCTGAGTTGTCTCTAAGAGAAAAGGCGTGTGACTCAGCTAGACTTGCCGAGGTTATTTGAGATTGCACATCCTGGCTTGAACTCAAGTTGCCCACCATGCAATCATTTGGATTCTGAAACTCTCTCCCTTTCATTGTGCAAAACTCATCCAAAATGGTGCTTGAAGTAGAAGGATCAACCACGGTGGTTCCTACACTGTTGCTAACATCAACGTTGACACAAATCTCACTTTGGTTGTTGCTCTCAGCTGAAAGGTCCCTCAGACTGTTTGAACTTGGCATGCCATTGAGGCCGTACGTCCCTGGCTGACAGATTGAGGCCAGCTGGTCTGTTTGAGACAAAGACTTCAAACTCTTGACATAATGATCCCACACTTCATGATTAGGTAAAGGGGGATTCACTACTTGAGGTTGAAGTGAGGTTTGTTCTTGCAAGTCAGATAAAGGTCCAGTTGGTCTGTTTGGCGCGGCAAAAGGTTGGGAGGAAACATAAGCCATCCATTCATCAATGTCTAGCTGAGGAAGCAGGCTATTCACCATAGCAGTTTCAGCTTGAGTCATGTCAATCATTTGAGGATGTGGCATGGATGATTCTAGCTGAGGTTGCATAGGCCATGGACTAGATTGAGTGAGAGGAGTCTGGTTTTGATTATGGAACGTCAACTGGTTTGCTAGGCCTTGCTGGTTAACAGGATTTGTTGCCATCTTTTCAATGCTGCACCCTTCCATGGAAGGATAGTCAATCATATGATCAGGTAATACCTCAGGTTCCAATTTAGGCTTGTCAGTAACTATCCCAGAAGGCAGCTCAATTTTGGGAAGAGTATGCAACTTTTCAGGTTGATCACTTTTCAAAAGTGATTGCATGTTTAAGGGACAAGGTTGGTCAGGGATAGATTGAGTGTGTAGATTTCTAAGCGGCATATTCTCCACCGCAAGTGCAGTCTTCATCTCTTGCAAGGGACTTCTTGTAGCAGCAGATTCTTGTTGCATGGCGGATAACAATGCTCCGTTGTTGTTAAGAATCTGGGGTTTCAAAAGCATTTTCATCAGGTGGTCTGAGTAGAGATTAGGCATTGAGTTTGGGAGCTCCATAGTTCCATTTTCAGGAACTCTCATAAAAGGTCTTCTTAACAAACTTCCCCACTCATTTTCTGCACCAATAAACATAACTAATCATCAAATAGAAAATCTTCATTTACAGAGAAGGAAAAGAAATACAAGAAAAGAGACTTGCCATAAAATCCAGATTGCAATGGCCGTTTCAGACTTGAAGTCAAAGAAGGAAAGATAAAAAGGCTTTCAGGAGTCTCAATCTCCCAAACACTAACTCTATTCTGTTTATCACCACACCCTGGCTCATCCCACTCCACCTGTTTACAGAGAAATAATTATGAGTAATACATGTATAAAACTTGGAATATACTACAAAGTATGAATGATAGAACTTGAGCAGAACTTATTGTACCTGAATATTTCGCCATTTAGAACCAGGCCACCTCAGAGGATCCACATCGCTAATGCCAACTATTGTACCCATATATCTGCAGAAAGGTGAAGTATGTATCAACTTTTCGTGCTTGTTTGGTATTTAACGCCCATTACAAAATAGCTGAGCAAGCATATTTGGCTATAGCACGATCCAAGCTTTCAGAAAATTACCTGCGCTTACCCGATTCTTCAGTCTCAAACATCATGCCAAATCTCATGCCAACCGAGACCTGAGTCCCTAATACAGCTTTTCTGTATTTAGCCAGCGGAATAACAAATTCTGAAGGGCAAGCCCTACAAAGAAGTAGAAGTAAATTATACACTACAGAAAGGACAGAAGCTATATGTTATGTGAGGGTATGAGCATGTTAAATAGATACCTTGGATTGTAGAAAATAGTGAATGGACTTCGATTGGCAGCTGCATGAGCTGCAGCAGCAAGCACACCAATGTGCATGCTATCAGCAGAAAGTACTGATGATGGCAGTGTTGTTTGTTGACGATTAACACGCCTCACACCAACTCGCAGTTGCGATTTCTCATCCCTAGTAACAATGACATCATTTTTAGCATGAAGAAAGTTATTAACAGACAAGTTATTATAAGAATTATGCCAAAAAAAAATTGTGTAACACTGTTTTTCCCTAGAAAACAATGATGTCTTCTATATGGTAACATGCAAAAAAAGAATGCTGCTTGTAGCCAACAATTAAGCAGTTACCTGATGAAAAGAACAGAATCACCAGCTCTGAGTCTTTTTGAGCCTACAAACAAACTCCACCCTGTTGTGAGAAGGTGTCTCTTTGGTTGACCTAATAAAAATTGTCAAAAATAAAAGTTAGCCCTTTCCAAACAATAAATGCAATGACTGTAATCCACAACCACTCAAGGTTACCATAATAACAACAGAATTTCCTTAAGCAGAAAGCTGCAAACTTGCAACAAAATAGAAGCACCAAGTCCACAACAAACATTCATTCCTATTTTCTGACAAAGCAAGAGATAGATTTTAATAACAAAACCATACTCACCCCTGTAAATATGTCTAAATGTCCAGGTATTATCATGCAAATCCCGAACAACAAGTTCTTGAGTTGGGGGTTGAATTGTGTAATCCTGAAGTGAAAAAATAAAATATATCAATAAAATGAAAGTTCAGGTACCAAATCTTAGCAAGCACAAGAAGAGCATGATTTGCAATCAGCTGGTGCTACAGCTATACCAATGGAGGAAATAGCTTCTCTGCTGCCCTGCGTGGAACCGAAAAGCCGCCGTGTGTGCTCGTGTCACTGGCAGTCAAAGTTTTGCAGAAGAACTCAGTGGGGTGTTTGCTGTGCTTCAGCCCAAAATCAGATATGGGAAAGGCTTCTTTTTCCTGGCACAGGAAATCCAAATCAGAATGAATGATACACCACAACCAACCTTCACATTTAAATGTTCATTAAAATAAATTCCAAGACTGAAACTTACAGAATTCAGTGGCTGGAGACTCATCTGAGCATAGATTTCATCTGTCTCCTTGTCTGCCTGTCATTAAATACAGAAACAAAAAAGGTAAAAAAATAAAATTGGATTTGAAAGAAGCTTTTTGAGGACTAATGCAAGAAGTGGTGAACCAGCACACAACACTCACATGAAGTGTGACATTTTGGACTTGACACAGCAACTGAGATGGAAGATTGGGGTAGTTTGGAATCTGCGACGTTGCTGTTCTTCTAGTAGAAGCCGCTACCTGTTAGAGAAAGGGGACACACACACATGCTTCAGCCAACCAAAACAAACGAAGTCACAATCTTGACTCAATATACAAAAGAAACTAGCGAGTTAGAGATAACAAAGCAAGGTTAGAAAAATTAGCACTCAAAGAGAAAACAAAGAGATTCATTCATTCATTCACCTGCTCACTGTGTCCCTGAGGGAAGTAAAACACAAGACTTCCAAGCTGAGGTAATGAAACAAGAGGGCCTGCACAAGCATGCCATAACTCTGAATTCAAAGTCTTTCTGACCCCTGAAAAATTGATACCATCAAACAAACAAGCATGACATTAAAATGTAACCAGAAGGTAAAAAAAATGATCTTCCAAAAAGAAAAATGAAACAGACCAGAATGTTCCTGCATTTCTTTCAACAGTTTCATCTCAGCCACCAAAGTTTGACCCCCAACAACCATTCCCCCTCCAACTCCAACTCCAACTCCTCCAGTTTTAACCTTTTCTTCCACGGAACCCATCATGCTCTATTCCTATGCTAATAGCTGCACCACTCTCTACGCTTTCAACTTCAACCACAAGAGGAACCTGTGTTTCTACGTCTTCAATTCACAAGTTGCATCCCCACCAAACAAAAACTCTCCTTTCTCTTCCCCCTTGACTCACCATTCCATTAGGAAGAAGAAGCAGGAGAGAAGGAAGAAGGGTCCACGTTGTTAATATGAGAAGAAGAATCTCATGTGTTGTTTGTTGTTCTCTGAGAAAAGCAGACCAAAACCTGTGAAAAAAGGCACAGTGCAGATCTTTCTTTCAAAGGCTGTGGCTTGACACAAAGCAACCAAATTAAAGGCCATCAAAGCACGCGGACCTAAGCATGAGTGTGGCTTGTATTATTGGTTTGATTTGAGTACTACTTGTGCGTGCCTTTTTTTTTTTTCCTTCTTTCTACCTTCAAAAGAAACCAACCTTTCAGTGAAACCACTCATCACACTGACCCTCATACTCTTCCCTTCTCTCTTTCTCTCTTTTCCATTTCTCAAGCACGAGCACAATCACCAATGCCAAAAACTAAACCCTCCTTGTCTCTTCCCTCACTCTCTCTCCTTGCTTCAAAGAGCAAGTAGTGTGCATGCTACCAAGTCCTACCCTTTGCAGCTTTAAGCTATTTATATCATTTAAATAATTAAGACCAAAACAAAGAAGTAGTATACTTGTATTAAATGAAAATCAGAAAAAGTGAAGCTAGTCTATAACCACACGAAAATACAACAGTACACACTATCAACCTCACTTTAGCTCATGTAGTAGTAGCAGTAGTAATCACTGGCTTTTACATTATTCAGATTCTTTAACATTTGATTACGTCTGATCTTATTCTACCTTGTTTTTCAGCCATCTTTCTATTAATACCACATTGTTTCGCCACGGATCCATGCGAAAAGAGGTCTTTTATTTCTACCTTTATTACCTTGCTTTGAGACAGAGACGTGTGTGTTTGTGATGTGTGTGGTTTAAATTATGCAGCTAACATTTGTTTTACAAGGAAGTTTAGTTTAGTTATGTTTTTTTTTTTATTGTGAAGTAATAATAGTAAAAAAAAAGTTACGTATAAAGATTGTGTAAATACTATTTTTTTATTAATGTCCCATTTGGAAAGGTTGAAGAAAACAAAGAAAGATGAAAAAGTAAAGAAATGGAAAATATGATTATAGGAGTTATTTCAATGCGTTAATAGTCTTTCAAGAACAATGATAAAAGTTTAAAGTCCGTTTAAATATATCATATTTTTTATTTTTTTAACTTTTTTAAATTTCCTTTTAAAATAAAATTATGATAAAATTTTGAACTTTAAAATAAATAATATTTCAAATATTGTAATTGAATTTTATAATATTATTTCAAAGGACTTAAGTTGAAATATATAATTGTTTGAATTCTTCATTATATGAGTGTATATTTTTAATTATTGTTGTAAATAAAATAATATTTATTTTTATTATTTTTTTACTTGTTTCTCTTATAGTCTTTTATATGTATTTCATTTCTATTCCATAAAAGAATTAACTCCATTATATTATATTCTAAATGTCTGGTGTACTTTAATCCTTTTATATTCTTTCAAGTGTTGGGTACCCGAAATCATAGAGTGCACTTTACCTGTCCTGTAAACATTTTATCATTTTTTTTTCAAGACATTTTTCTACCTGTTTATTCTAATTTTAATTTGGATCATAAAACGTATAGTATTTTTTCATTGATAATAATTAATAATTTTTTTACCAATTTTATTAAAAATGTTTAACCAAGTACATAGAAATTTTTATTTGAAAATAATCGACCCAGCAAAAAATTTAGTAGAAATGATTATTCTAGGTGTTATGGTCAATAACTGGCAGAATTTGTAGTTAGCAGATATTTTCATAAAAGCAAAATTGGTGTAGTTTTTAAGAATGAAATGATGTGAGTCTACTCTACTACATTGATAAATAAAAATATATATATATATAATTTAATAAAAAAAAAAAAGAGAGGGAAGAAAGTAGTGTTAGCACCTGATGTTTGACCGATCATACGCGTGCCATTCACGACAAACCAATGACGTGAAAGTGTGAAACACAATTCAATATTTGCGTGACACGTGTCAATGTGCTGTCTATTTACTCAGGCGCCGTTTTCCACATTTGACATTCTAGGTTCACTATCTTTTTGACCTCCTTTTCCTTTTATTTTAAAAAATATTGTTATTTTTTTCTTATAGAAAAGGACTTGTGCTTTAAAAACACTTGTATTCTTGTAAAGGATGAATCCTTTTGTAGTTTTTAAATTTAACACCATTTTAAAAAATTATTTGGTCTATCAGATTTTGAGAAATTATTATTTTAATTTCTTGAATATTAACCCACATTAACCAAAATAATACATCAAATCCATTCTTTTAACTCCAGAGTATGTAAATCTTTTTAAGAGAAACTTAAATTTTCAGTAACTAAAATTCTTTTCTTTAATTTGAAGAAAAAAATATTTCTAAAACCAAAAATAAAATTAAATCTTGTACCACTTATTTTTGTACTAGGAAATATTCATTTTTTTCTAACTTCTTTGTTTTTGGATGGTGTGAAAAAAGCGAGGAAAAAAGTGAAAATAGGTAGGAAAAAATAATAAGAAGTGAAGATATCTTGATAAGTTGAAAGAAAGTTAAAAATAAGATAATTTTATTGTTATTAATTATTTTATTTATTATTTGTAATACTAATTATTTATTATTATGGTAAAAAAATGATAACAAAGAACAAGAAAAAGAAGTTTATAATCTGTTATGCATATAAATTACATAATCATTTATTATATAAATATTTTACTTTTAGGTCGAGAAAAAGTATATAAAAAAAAAAAAAGTTTTTTTAATATGAATCTCATGCTAAAGACTGGGAAAGAAGACTTGATGGAATAATAAAAGATGTAGAAGAGGAAAAATTAAGTTTTTTCTTAGCATATTTAAACAAGTAATTAAAATGGTTCGTTACAACATATTTTTATCTATATATAAAAAAATATGCAACTCATAATATAATATATATATATATATATATATATATATATATATATATATTATTAAAGTGTACTCTACAAAAGTTAATTTAAATATTTAAAACATTGCTTTAATTTTGATCCAAATTCTCATTTATTTTTGGTAGATCTTGTACTATTTTTCTCCCTTTATCTCTCTCTCTTGTACATATCAATCAATTCTCTTCTCTTGTCCACTGTTACACTCTTTCACATCTCTACACAGACAAATACAACCAAAAAAATCCAAAAGTTTCTATCTCATGGTGTGTTCTATATTTTTTTTTCTTTAATTCAATCCATGCAAAAAATAAATAAAAAAAAATGCGCACAAATCAATTTTGTGGCTTCCCTTTGTTAAGATAGATTAGAGTCAAATTGAAATCTGCTCTGTAAATTTAGTAAAGAAAAATGGAATAAGTATGTACTTTTGTAGGTTGTTGACAATGACCTTATACTTACTAGGCTATTTTAAGTGACTTGTGTATGAAGAATAGTATTGATTATCTTGTAATGCAACTTGTGTTTAATTAAGATTTGAGACTATGTCCATCTTTTACGGCAATTCTGAGCACTACAAGTTAATATATTCACAATCCACGTATCTACCATAGCTTTTGGTCCTGTTTTCCAAATTCAACTATTGTGTCACAAAAGAAGATTAAAAAAATGTCTACATGCATGAATGTTTATCGTTGCTTTTTTAAGTATCCTATATCAAAGCCACTGCACTGTTATCTTCTTTCCATTGGTAGTTACCTAGCTAACATCAAAGCAATATTATTCCCTACTTAATATGGAGATAAACTCCTTCATGGGTTGCTTTTGTTTAATAGGTTATATATATAGATTTTTTATTTTTTTTTGGTGTAATTTTGTATGAAAAATTTTGAAACGGGTAATTATTTTTTTTTATTCCTACTATGAGTAAATCATGTTATGTTAGTATGATTTATCTACAAAATAATTGTGTCATACATATGATAACACGATTTTATTTATCTGAGAATGAAATTGCGTTAAAATGACACGATTTTAGTATAAATGATTATTTAAATCGTGTCATATCAATACGATTTAGTTGTAATTTTGATAAACTGAAATCGTGTTGATGTGACACAATTGAGTTCAATCTTAAATATATTAAAATCGTGTTGATATGACACGATTTCACCATTCATACTAAAATCGTACGTCATAACATAATTTTTGCATTGATGAAATCGTGTCAATATAACATGATTTATCTATTAAAAATAAATAAAAAAATTATCCATTTAAAAAAAAATACACTAGAAATTGCAGTAGAAATCATATATAAACACACACTACTTCTTATTGGAAAGATAAAAAAAAAATATATTTCTCTTCATCACATCTATATTTATTCCCAAAGTTAATTAGTCTATTTAATAATAAAAATATTTAACGTGTTATTAAAAATGTTGATTTAAAGTTATTACAAAGGAATAATACATTGCAAAAAATTGTGACAAAGTTCTAAAATTCTAAAGGTTAAAATAAATAAATGAAAAATATATAACTATTTTCTTTCATTCATTCATTAATTTTTATTACTTAACAAAATACTTATGAGAGAAAAATTCTTACCTATTTTTAGATAAACCAGTGTAAGGTATGCTTGTAGGAAATTTCTCCACAATGAATAAAAAAGAAAGAAAGAAAATATATTTTAAAGTTTTAAAAATTAATTTAATAGAAAAAATAGTACGAAATATTTTATATAAATTAGTCCCGTGTCATTTGATTTTAGGTCGTGAAGAAATTTATTGTTTTTTTTTTCTAGTAGGACTGTTTATAACAAATTTCTTCAGACAAATGTGTAGTCAATATTACTTATTTTCAGTAGAGGAAAGTAGAATATCTTTATGCAACATCAACATCTCAAGATTTTACAGAATTAAAAAGTAAAATAATCAACACTCAATGTTAAAAAATTAAAATGAGGTTTTCTCAACCAGCAATGTCAGTTTTAGGTATTAAATTGACTTTTTCTTCTATGGTGTTCAAGTGTGTGCAGAAAGAAGAGAAAAAGACACTTAACAATGTACACTTTTTTTTCTTCTTTTAAATAGTCAAGAAAATCATATACTATGTAGGCAGGCATATACGTTTATGTCTGAAAAAATTCTCAGTTTGAGGTTGAAGATGATGATTGGAAAGTTGTCATGCGTCTCAATCATGACTAATAATTAACTTTCAAAATAAAATAAAATAAATGATTGAATAAATAAACGAGGACTGAAAATGCAAAATGCAAACTTCATAACCAAGACCTCTGCATAATCATGATTTTGTTGTTACTTTTTCCTACCAATTTTTTACCAACTTCAACTTATGCCATGTGATTTTTAAGTTTTTTCAGCAGATTCAATTTTCAAAAGATTAGGCATTAGTTCACTCTGAAAACTTTTACTCCAATTTTAGGACTCACACTTGTTCCTGATTAATATTATCCCCCTTTTCAATTAAAAATAAAAGTAACACATCAATAAAAGTTAATAATCATAAAAAAAATACGTTATATTAATGACCTATTTTTAATTCAACCTTAAAAATTAAAACATTGTTATCAACCGTCTCCAAATATTAAAAAATATATTAATATTTTTTTTCAAGGTAAATATTCAATACAATTTAACCATTTCAAAGTTTTTTCTTTTATCATTTCTTCGATTTTTTTAATTGATTTGATCCAACATTTTCAATTAAATGAGTTCAGTTTTTATTTCGTTTTTACTTAAAAGTAGTAATTCAACGAAAAAAGAGATTGTATTTAATTAAATTATTTGAAATAGTATATATATAAATATATATGTAACTTTAACCTTAAAGAAATTACTATAAAAGGATAGAATATTCTTATAATTTTTTAACACCTTCTAGTAGTACATTTAATATAATAAACTTCTTATAATTATTTAATTGATTTGATCCAAAATTTTATATTTAATTGAATGATTTGAAATAATATATATATATATATATATATATATATATATATATATATATATATATATATATAACTTTAACTTTAAAAAAATATTACAAAGAGATAGAATCTTTTTACAATTGTTTAACAACTTCTAATAGTATATTTATATCCTATTAATATGAAATTTCTAATAATATACTTAATAGTAACATTTACCTCTTAAGTTGTTGAGTCATTGTTTATTTTCTATATGAGATAGAAAGACTCTTTGCAAACAAGTTCATTGACTAAAGTACAAATGAAGCATAAGAAGCAGTGATAAGGTTATCTAAATTTTATTTAATAAAGTATTTATTCATTTCTATTTATTTGGTCATATCATTATGAATTAGATTGTGAACAATGTTAATAATTGATCTATTACCACAACAAAAAATCACAAATTCTTCACATGTCACTTTAAGATTATTTAGAATAATTATGGATAATAACAATTCACACACCTTTTGTGTTATAGCTCAAAATACAACCTCTGCACTAGTTGTTAACAACGTTTTGTTTCTTCTTTAAGTCACAAAATTTCCACCCAATAACGTAAAATATTTGAGATGGATTTCCTATCAATGACGAACCCTGCATAATTTGCATCAGTATACATTTTCATTCTTACTTTTTCATTCCTCTTGAACAATAATCCCTTCATATATTTGTCATTAAATAGTGAATAATTGTAAATGTCAAGTCTAGTATAAGTCAAGTAAACAAGTTTTGTCACAAATTTTTGATATTGGTATTTATTCACATTAGAAGTGCCTTCATCACTTCAAATCCTATGGTTTTATTCTATAGGAAATCTAGTGGTCTTACAATCAATCTTAGTTGCTTATTTGAGAAGATTAATAACATACTTTTTTTGAGAGATAAATGTATCTTTTTCAAGTAAGTTATTTCTATCTTCAAGAAAGTACTTCAATTTTATTAGATTCTTCTTTTCAAATTAAGTAGCAAGTTTCTTTCAAGATTTGTTTTTCATGTTCGTCATCTCATGCAATGATCATATATCAACATTGATTCTTTCAAGGAATGCTTGATGAACAGGGTATGGTCGCATTGACTCTGTCGATACTCTATGAAGATCGTAACCTGAGTAAGTTTACCAAATCAAGAACTAGGTGACTGTTTGAGTTCGTAGAGTGCTTTCTTCAACTTACACATTGTATTCACTTCTTTAAAAGACCTAACACCTAGAGGAATTTCCATGTAGACTTTTCCTCTGAATGTCCAAGCAGAAAATAATTTTTCGCCTCAAACTGTTACAATTTCAAACTAAAATAGGTTATCCATGAAAAAATGATTCAAATAGTATTCATTTTTGTCACTGGAACAAATGTCTCTTCATAATCAACACCATAAGCCTGAGTATATCTTTTAGTAATTAACATTGTTTTATAATGGTCTAATGTGTCATCAGATTTATACTTTATATTATAAACACATATGTATCATATTGTCTTTTTATCCAGTGACCTATCAATAATATCCTATGGTTCTTTTCCAAGACATTTATCTCTCATTCGTGGCTTAACCCAATTCTCATCCTTCAATGCTTTTTGAAGTGATGTAGGGATTATAATTGCATCAATGAGAGAGAATAAACTCTATTGCATAAAATAGTGTTTAGTAGTCACAAAATGAGAAATTGGATACTTGGTACAAGATCAAATTCCTTCTCTCAAAGCAATGGTTAAGTCATCAAGGTTAGGTTCACAATTATTATTCAAGGAATCTTCAAAGGTTCAAGGGTATAAAATAAAGGAGCACTTACCTCTGGCTCAGACAATTGGAGTTATTCTTGTATCTTTTTTTTTTGTCTCCTCGAATACTATATATGGAAAGAACTCTCTGGATGATTAATTTATAAAGTTGATATTGGGATAGAAATGCCTTTGTTAGGAGCAACTTTAGAGACATTCATACAAGATGTGTTAGGAGGAGTATTAAGAGTAGAAACATCCAAATGAGATGTGTATATAAACAAGATTATTAAAACGTTTTGAAACATAAAGAACATTTTAAGAGATGATATACAAAAAAATATTACCAAACTCAATTATTATGATTTCTAAAACCCATAAGTCCTTACTTAAATTTTTAGAAACATTAAAAGAGGGGTTGAAGTTCTTATATATCATGGTTACAGAGAGTATCAGAAGGTGATTTACTGATAGACTTTAGACATTTAATTCCAATATATAATGCAGACATTTGATCTTCAATGGAAAGAGAACGAAAGAAAATCAACATCACTTAGTGGAATTGTTATGCTAAGATAAGTAATAAGGATTATTCCTTAGTCTCTCTTCATAAGTAAATCAAAATAGTAAAACAAAAATAACTCTAACAACAAGAACAACTCTAACAACGAAGACAATTTTGACAGTGACAATTGTTCTAACACCACAACATTAACAAATAGTGATAGAATTATTAGTTGGACTTATTTCTGACAACTCCAATAATAAAAGAAAATGATATATTTAAAAGTATAAGAAAGAAATATAACTAAACTAAGACAATAAACAACAACACGGAAAAATTCTCAAAATGAAGAGATCGAATACCAACTTAAAAAAATAATCTAAATGAAAAATATTTTTTATTTAATTGAATTATCTAAAATATTACACCAACCTTTACATATAGAAAATTTTAACTTATCTTGAATCTTCTTAAAATTTCAAACAACTTATAGTAATACATTTATATGTTCCTAACAAGAAAACTTATATTGGATTTAATATCTTACTAACAACAATTTTTATTCAACCTGTCTGTCTTCATTTATTTCTCTTTTGAATTAACCCATCTAAGTCTTACTTTGTTTTTCATTTTTTCATTCATTATTTTTCTTATCAAGTGTATCTATCTCCTCACTCCCAAAAAGTATGTAGGACCTCTGCTGATGAAATTCCATTGGAGTGGTAAACTGTAAAAGCAGATATCAATTCAAAATAAATGAAAAAAAGAAGAAGAGAAAATGAAGCAATTTAAAAGTAGTAGTGTAGTTTTGTGGGGAGAAGAGAGAAAGAATACAAGAAACCTGACATGCATGTGAAAGAGTGAAGTGAGGGTAGGAAGAGGCAGAAGAATGAGAGCAGGTGTGAGGAATTGGCTTTGGTTTTGGCTTTGCCTAGGGAGGCTAAGCTGAGAGGGGTCCACTCTCATTCAGAATACAATATGATAGAATAGAATAATAATAGAATAGAGAGAGTGCACACAATCCAAACAAAAAGTGAGTGTGATGGAACCTAAGCAAAGCAAAGCAGAGGCAGAAGCAGAAACAACAGAAGAAGGGTGGCGTGGTCTGAGGGGGAGCATTGTAGCAGTGCATCTTGTTGGGAGTTAAGGGAACATTGCCTTCTCAACCTTTTCATCACACCTATCCTCATTTTGTCTTCCTCTTCCTCATCACCATCATAATCTTCTATCCATACTTTAATCCATAATCATAATTAATTACTAAAATCTCATCATAATCATCTTTTATTTACTTATTTTCAATAGGAGGGACCAACTAGTGTGAATAGGGTCAGTGCCTCAGCTTGTACCACTGCGCTACTACTAGTGTTTATCTTTGGCCTCTTTTAGACTCAATGCCATTTCAAAGCTAAAAGGACTTTTCCAGTGAAAGAATAACAAAAAGTTGGCTTTGCCTATGCTTCATTTGCCACTTCTCATACTTCTTCCTTGTCTCCACTCTCATGTGTCTTACCTTCCTCAGTTCCTCAGTGTATCTTCTCTTTACTTTTTCAAACAAAAATGGATATTTCTTACAGATAATAAATAGTATTCAAGTTGTACCATCACAAAATAGTGATCAAAACTAAAAGTTAGAAATTGAAAAGTAACCTGAATTTATCAACACAAAAAATCAGTCTCTAAATTTAGATTTAGTAATCAAAAATTAGAACTGTTGATTATGGTTGGTGATATCATGAAAGTTTTTTTACTAATTTATAATAAAAAATAAAATATTTAAAAATACTTTAATCTTTATATTAAACTGTTCAAGATTGTATAATTTCTTCTTTTATATAAAAAAAATTAAAAACATAAAAGATATTCAGAAAATAAGAATTGACAACATAAGATATACGGAGGTGACATCAGGAAAGTAACATTAAAATTAAAACATACCATTATTTCTAAAATGAATTTCCAGTTAGTTTTATAATCTTGATTTACTCAACTAAATTGACACTGTATTCAAAATGTTTCACTTTAATAATGAAATATTATTGTCTCTGTTTATGATAGGTGGTGGTTAAGGGTTTATGCATGGAAGGCAACTAGCATGCAAATTCATTGTGATTATTGTTATTCACATTATTTATGTGAATGGGATCATTGAAGATCTCTACTTTTAACTTTTATCAAAAGTTATACGATAAAGTGCACCAAAGTTGAAACTGAGCATGTATGAAAGCAACCCCTCTACTCAATTATCACAAATCTCACTGGTTCCATCCAACACCATTGACTTATATCCTCCATCTTAATTCTCAGATTTCGGTCTCAAACCTTTTGTCTCATTATTCTGTGTGGAAGAAAAAACACATAAAAGAAAGAAGAAATTGTTAAAGCTGCAAGATGAGTGGAAAATAGAAATGGTGAAATTTTGCTTTAGTGAGAAAAGTCAAAAAGGCAATTGAACATCTATTGATGATGTGTTATAATTAAGTTATACACTTTCAGAAGATGTGTATTTAATAAAGAATTTGTGCTTGTAAGTGGATAAACTAGTTTGTATGTATGGTTGTAAAACTCTAGTTATTTATCTTTGAAGTACTATCCCAATATGAGTGTGTTGTCTGATTTTATTTAAATAGATTATCTTTTTAATAATTAATAATTAAAGTTAAAGAGTATAATACATATTTGCATGCTTATTATAAAGGTAACTCATTCTAAATACCCTTAATTGGTTAATAGGTTTTATTAAAAAAAAAATCATCATAAATTTAAGTCTTTAATTTTGAAAATCAGAAAATATAAATTTGTTTTCCTTATATAATATCATGCCTTCTTTATTCTTGTCATTGGTCCTATGAACTTTTATACCAAATCACAGTCAATATTTTTTTTTTCTCATTTCATTAATTTATCAACAAAATAAATCTTAGTTTCCTTAATTTTTTTTTATTAATTCTCAAAAATTTCTTAAATCAACATCAAATATGACCAATTTGTTTTTCCTCTCCATTTTTTTTGTCATTTTGATTTGAAGTCCAGGTGCTTCACCTTGTTCGGTTGGATCTGAAGGGCAAAAACAAAGCCCATGAAAAAGAGCATTGTTCGGTGATGCCCTTTTCTCAATGGGCTTGGACTTTACGCAATGGATGCCCCATTTGTTGAGGTTGGAAATGTTATAATTATATCTCAAGTTTTAATTGTTATATTTTTTCGTATGGTATATTTTACTATCTTATATAATAAGATAAAATGTTTTTTATTTTTAAAGTAAAAAAAAAACAGTTAAATATACACCATACTTTTTTATTAGGTTGGTTTGTAAGAAAAGTACAATATTTATTAAAGTATTCTTTTCCGTAATAGATATCATAAATACAAGAATAAATAAATATAAAATTGAAAAAAACACCTTCATTATAAAAAGAATTGTGTCCTTACTTTATTTATTTTTTTCTAGAAATATACTTGAATTTATTAATGAAATTATGAAAGAACGACATTCTTCTTATCATTCTTGGAAGTACTACAATAATATAATGATTTTCTTGAATTGATATGAAGTCTAAATACTTAGAGATAATTTATTGAAAATTTTGAATCTTCAAATGGAAGGCTATTGATTCCAACGATGATTCCAAGTTAAAATTAGGTATACTATTAGAATCTCTAACATCATGTTCTTTTCATCTTTTAAAATAATTCTCAAAATCAAATTTGTCGCCTATATGACCTTAAACAATCCATGAAACAATGGTATCTAAAATTTTCTATATTTTCTACTTATAAAACAAAGTTGGTGTTTTTAAAAAAAAAAAAATGTTGAAATCAACTAAAAATTATTTATTCAATATTATTTATAAGATTAAATAATTTTTAAACTAGTAAAAAGCATAGAAATCAGTTAAAAGGCTTTATCCAGCCAGCAAGTGTTGCATTCTCCACCCTATTGTTTTTAAACTTGCACGAGATAATGAAATGATAAAATTATCCTTAAAAATAATATTCAAATTTCAGTATGTATTTCTAAATCTAAAAAATACTTTCTAAAATATATAATTTAAAATATATTAATATTTTTAAATTATACAACTCAGTATAACTTAGTATTATAGTACTGGAAACACCTTTCAGAATTTACAATATAAAATATATTAACAGATTTTAAATTATATAATCTAAACATCTTTCAGATGGATTAATATATATGGATTCATAATGTATATTTTATCAAATTAATACATTTTCATACTTAAATACATTTTTAAAATGCATTTTTTATTTTATATTCCGAAATATATATTTTAAAATACAAAATAAAGAATATATTTTACAATATGTAATTCAAAATATAAAATAAAAATATATTTCAGAATATATGTTCCAAATATAAAATATAGATTATGAAGTTTATATTCTAGAATATAAATATGTATTAGTCTACAATACAAATTTCAGAAAGGTAAAATTTAATTTAATTTACACAGGGGTGCAGTTTAAATTTATAGGGGTGCAGAATGCATAGCCCTACCTAGCTGATAAGATAGTTCGTTTAACATTTAAATCCAAAATCGACCATCTAAAAATTTGTTGTTTTCATTTTGTTTCCAGTTTACAACTTTTTGAATTCTTTTAGAAATGTGTAATGCATAAATGTGTAAGTCAAATAAATCAGTTTAAAATGAACTCATTTTAATTTAGGTTATTATTAATTTTAGTTCAACTCCAACTCATTTCATAAATTATTCGAGCTACCAAACCTATTTTTTTATCTCTTCATAAAATATTCTCTGATTCATATGGTAAATCAAACCAAACCTATTTTATCATCTCTTCATAAAATTTTGTATGATTCATGACTATAGCTCTTGGTTTTCTTCCCACACAATTTCTCTTTAGAGAAAGATTTTTCTTTTCTTGCTCTGGACCATGCATGGTCCTTCATATGTACACCAAAAAGCAATTTTAAATTAAAACGAGTTCTAACTTTTCGTGTTATATATTGAATTGAGCGACACGTGAGAGCAATGACTATAATTTTTTAAAAAGATAACTATTTTCTCAAAATAAACTAAACATAACACATCATGCATTTAGTCCAATACGATAATATGTTCAAATATGTGACAGAAAAGTGAAAATAAAGCCCAACCACTCACAAACACATATATATTTATATAATATTAAGCTAAATTTGCAAGGATAAGTGCATAAAAAGAAGCAAAGAGTGAGATAAAGTTATATATGACATATTGACATGACTATGTTTGGACCGAATTCAATCAATTAAGTTCTGAAAAATGTAAGTACATTGCACTGAAATTAAAATAATAATCTGGGTTCTGAAAAATGATTTGTTACTCTGACTCTTGCAGCTTGGAAGTTGGATTTGCAAATTTTGTATGAGACAGCAACGGTGGGAATATCTCCACAGGGGTCCAGAACTGAATAAAATCCAATTCGTTTACCAATCATTTTATGAAAAGATTTGAGATCCTGCAAATTTCAGCACATCATTTCCCTTCTCATTATTCTTTCTTTTTGCTCCTCATGTGTAATGTTTTTTTATGTGTCTAACACAATCATCAACTTTTATTTATTTTTAACCTAGATAAATATATGTACACTAATATTTTAGAACACATTCATTTGGGAAACCAACTTCTTTCAATAGATGTTTTGAAATAGAGAAAAAAAAAAAACACTTTTCACCTCCATTTTTAGAAAGCTAAAATGTATTGATGCATAAGATATTATATTAATTAATGTAAGTTAACTTATTCCAAGGAGTTTGAAGAAGAAGAGGTGTTTGGAGTTGGTGAATTATTCTGAGTTGCATCCAACTCCCATGTGAGGGCTTCTTCTTTAATCCACAAAACCACAAAAATGACAAAAGTCTCCCATAGAATCCGGCAATGGAACATGACTTGTACTCATTCTACTTATGTATATATTTTGTATGAATTCAAATAGAAAGAGCATATGCTCTTTGTTTGACCCTATTGGACAGGAGTGATTCCAAAGACCTTGTCAAGTTCCTATGATATCACTTGCATTCTTGATAAAAGGAAATCATGAAAACAATGGAGATACTATTACGTATTTATGAAGAAAAATAATAGTAATTGGGGTAGGGTGATAATAAGAGAATGAATGTTTTCATTCATGGAAAGTGATCTTGCGTGTGACACAGTGATTACTGATTGGTGAAAATGTTCATAGAAAAGGGTTCTTCAGAGTGATTTGCGAAACTTAGCTTAACACGATTGCATTATTATGTGGCCATTGGACCAACAAATTCAAAATGTAGAACTTAGGCATTTCAAAGCTTAATTAATTATTGTATATATATGGAAGACCGATTCTTATCTATTTTCTTACAATGGAAACAATCTTTAAGACATCATGTTAACTATTCAATCCCCACTAGGTCAACCTAGGTTATAATTTTTCAATCTAATCATAATTTTCTTCGCGGTACCGAAAATTGTAAAAGTCATCATTTTTATTATATTTTTGAATGATTTTGGTTAATTTGTTAAAATGATACTGTTAAAATTAATTATTACTTTGAAGTTCGAAATTCTCTCACAGTTTTATTTTTTTTAAATTAATAAAAAAAATATATTTAAATTCATTTTTGTCTCAAATTCTTAAAGTATATAAAACTATTAAGTGTATTAGAACAATATTTTTTATATATTGATAAAACAAAAATAATTTAATCTGTTATGTATCATTTAACTTCTATTCTAAAACAAATCAAAAAAAAAAAAACTATGAAAGAAAATTCGTTAAGATGTTACCGTTAAGATATTTGAAATAATGTTCATTTTAGAATTTAGAGTTCCGTCACGATTTTATCTTTAAAAAACACATTCATATATTAAAAAAAAATATGTATTGACTCTTAAATGATATAGAACTATTGGATATATCCAAATCAGGTATATCATAATGATTTTTTTTTATATTGATAAAATAAAAATAATTTAATCATTTGTTTAATGAACTATGTAACTTCCATTCTAGAACAAATTATGAAGGTTATTAGTAGTAGTGTTGAAGTAAAAAGGAATACGAAGGGAGGAGGTAATCTGTGTGTGTACGTAAGGTTCTAATTTAATGGTTCATTCATTGATGTAGTGGTTAGTGCATGTCAATCATTTTCAATCATTTGATCTACTAAAAAAATTAAAACAGTTAATGAACATGATTAGGGAGTTGAAATGAGTGATTAAGGGAAGATGTCCCCACCCACCAAAATTTGTCAGGCTCATTAATCTCTCTATCATAATGCATAACTGTTGGGTTAGTGAAGTCTCCTCTTGGCATCATCATGTTTCTTAACTTCGTCAACCATAACTTATTCACGTCAAAAGAGAACGCATATTCCTTATTTTTTTCATTTTATACCTTCATTTCAAAACAATTGGGTCTCTATATAATATAGATAGATCAAAAGGCATTTTAAAAAGTGGATGTGATTGGACAGCTACCTAGCAACAGTGACATAAATAGAATACAGTTATATTCTTTATATTATGATTATTTTTCTAGCGAGATAATCTTACTCAAATTGAACAAAATGATTTAAATATTTAACACAAATATACATTTTATACTCAAATTCGAAATTAGTAGTTAAGTCATAGTATTTTTCATACCAGTTGTCTAACTTTTTATTTTTACATTTAGGGTTGGTTCTAAGCATAAGGAACCTCAATTATTTATTTAGACAAAAAAAAGGTAAATATTTATTTTTTAACTGAGGTGTATTTTTTTTCTTAATGACCAGAATTCAAACCCTATTAGAATAAAAATCACTTTTCTTATATATAATCTCTCAAAATTTTCTTTAGTTGCTACCTAAAAATTTGTTGTAAGCCTAAAAATACATTGATTCGACCCTATTTCCTGTATGTGCGTTATTTATCTTTTTGGGTACCAAAAATTATGCAAATTTATTATATGATTTTCATAATTTCTGAGAATATAAATTAAAAATCAAGCACAGAAAAATGGTTTCGAACTAGAATATTATTATAGGTCAAATATACCATGCGATATGACCTGTAACTTGTTCTGATTCCAATATTGAGAGTACAACAATGGGGCCTAAAATTAGAAGAAATATATTCTTCATGAAATTGATTATGAACTGGAACTGTGTGATGAAAGGTGTATGGTATCAAACTCCCATACCCAACAAGTGTAACAGTGCATGCATAAATTGTTGATTGGTAATTGAAATTGATGAGATTGTTGGCGTGTTTGAGTGAAGAACTTTGAGCTGAGCATGCAAACCACATTGGAACTAAGGCTGCAGCTAACACAAAGATAGTGACTAACAGAGTGTGATGATGAGAGAGTGGAGGACAAAACTGTGCTGGCACTTCATTTAAATTGGGATTTTCAAAGAGTAAAAGGGAATTAGGTAATAGGTATTGTTCATGAAGTGATCACCAAAAGGAACTCCTTTTGGGTACGGAAAAAAATTTTGTTTTGGATTGTTTGGTGTCACCCCAAAAAGTTTGTAACCACATTAATTTTTAAAAGAAGGAAGAGAATAATGATCAAGTACTAGAACAAGTATATCATACTAAATTACTAATATATAAATATATAAAGTGTGTCTAAGCTTCATTGCCAACCAATCACACTAGTTAGTGAGCTTCATTACATTACATTTGTATATGCATAGATTTTTCTATTTGTATATAGTGAAGTGTAAGAGGAATATTTGGTCTTAGTATAGTTGTGATGTAATCCATCATAATATTATTATATATGGTTTATAGGACTATCACCGTCCAAAAGCTTTTGCTTTTTTGTGCCATGGTGAAACAGTTAATCAAGTTAATTTAGAAGAATCATTATGAGAAAAGAACATTAAAATATTGTTATGAAACTTTTTACATTATCCACATACAAGAATAATGTTTTTTTATTGGAGCTGCACTCTGGCTCTAGCTATTATCTTATATTATTGCTTGCGTCAAAAGCTTCTTTATGCATTGGTGTTGACATATGCATCAACATATAGAACAAAAATTTGAAATGTAGGGTTGAAGATTCTCATAGGGTCATAGCATATATAGGGTTTCTTTTTTCTTTTAGTTCCTCACCGCGAAAACGTAGATAGGTTTACTTTATTGAGTGAATGAGTTGTTAGATAACTAAAAGTAGCATTAAGGTGAATACAAAATTGCACCATCCACCAGCCAAATAAAAATAAACAAGGTAAGGCAGAATAGATAGAGTTACGGAAAAAAAGACAAGAAAATGAAAACATGAGACCAAAGGTACCAACATGTTCAAAATGATTAAAAATGTTGGAACAATTTGAGAGGAAAAGAAACTCGCCGAAGAAACAGAAAGGAATAAATGAAGATTGGGACTAAGAAGGTTTGCAAGTACTAGTAGTGCATGAGTTATTGTTTGGGTTATTGTAGAAGGTTTTCCCAGAAATAATGTCATAAATGGTTGAGAAATACATAATTATTGTAGTAGCTACCTAGATGTTGCTCCTTTTCTAAACCATGTGCGTATGGTGATTCTCACTTTTTTGATTTAATATATATTCACTTAAGCTTTTCTTTGGTACAATGAGGAGAAATTAAGACTGAAAAAAGCTAATAATAATTTGTCATATTTTTTTCTAAGAATACATATAAAATTACTTTTTTAAGTAATGGTTAGGTATAATGATACTACTAATAATCAAAAGAATAAGATTTCCATCAATACGAAAATGAGTTATCTTGTTCATAATCTAACAAACAAATCCACTTTCACGAAAAATAAATTGTATTTCATTATAAATTAAAAATATAAAAAAATTCACAATTAATACATTTAAAAGTGATCGTATATTTCTTATAACTATAGGGATGGCTCAGTGGTTATTATCGTCATAACAGAGGGAAGGGACATTACTATTCTCCAGCAAATTATAGGAAAGGTTGATAAAAGTGTTGAAGAAAGGAGATAGTGTTTGAACTCTCATCCTTATATTTCAGTTACCACGCATGACAGAATTACTAAACCTATTTCTTTTTTTTTTCTTTTTACTTAGATTCCCTTTCTAAACCTTGAGTTTCGTGAATGTGTAATTTTTTCCTATATAAAATTTTAATTGTTGATTTAGTTCTTCAATTTTCTAAAAATTGGCAATTTTAGTTTATTGTTAATATGTTATGTAATTAATTACTAAAAGATAATTAAACAGATTTGTCATGTCAATCATTGATTGATGTAATATATTAATAGTAAGGTATAACAATAAACTTTAATATATCTCATTCTTGGGTAGGTTGATATTTATTATTAATAATATTAAAAGGGCAGACTAAAATTGATTAACTTTGGAAAATTAAAGAACCAAATTTGTTAAAAATTTTCGATAGGAACTAAAACTGCACATTCTTAAAGTTATAGCTAAAATTGGATTTAAGCATTTTTTTATATGATTAAAATTAATTATATTTAACTTAAATGTGTAGGAGTAGTTTTTATATTAAAGAATCATTTATATTTAGTGTTACTCAAATAAGAATACAACATTATAAAATTCATTAAAAAACATGTTAACTAAGTATCTTACAAGTTCACTACTAGCAATATGTACATGAAATTATATTGTTTATAACGAAAAGAAAAATATATAATGTTGTACATTAAACAAACAATATGTTATTCTTTTCACGATTTAAGTATAACAAGGAGTCTATTAAGTGAGAAAATTTTTGGACTTAAATATTTATATAATAATCTTTGAATTAATTTTATTTATTTTTATCTGAAATACATTACAAAATTAGAATTAGGATAGTTAATGTTATTGTGATGATTGATTCTAAATTATTTATATTAAATCATTTCTTAAAGAGTTTAGGTAGATGATTAGATCGTTTAACATGAAGGAAAAGAAGATTATTTACTAGAGATCGTTAAGTGGTATTAAATCGTCTAGTAGTAAAATGAGTTGGATTGTTTGCGATAACTAATTTAATAATTTTGTTTTTGAATCGTCTTTTGTTACTTCTTATGTATAGGATATATATATATATATATAAAGTTTTTATAAACTTAGTTAACATACTGAAATTGAGAGAGGTCTTTATTATAGACCTTCTATTATCAGTGAAGTGCATTATTCAATTGTGTTTATATTTTCATGTTTTGCTATTGCTAAGAACCAAACAATTGACACCTTTGTGGGGACAAGAAAAAAAAGTTAAGAAGATAAAGAAATGACCACCAAGTTTGAGATGAATAAGTTTTTGGGAGAGAAAAACTTTAGATTGTGGAGACTCAAGATTTAAGTCATCTTGATTTAGCAAGATTGTGATGATCCTCTGAAGAGTGAGGCAAACATGGCAGTGTCTATATATCAGAAGGAGCACATGATCAACAAAGCAAGAGTGTTGTGTCTTAGTAATAAGACAATTAGAGAAGTCGCAAAGACATAGATTGTTGTGTTAATATGGGTGAAACTTGAGTTATTATATATGAGCAAATTGATCACACAAGACTTTGTCTAAAGCAACAATTATATTTGTTCAGAATGACTGAGTCAAACTGGAATAACTAACAGATTTCAACAAGATCTTGGACAATCTACAGAATATTAAGGTAAATTGGAAGATAAAGATAAGACTTTATTTCTTTTTAATTTATGTCTTTAACAAAAAGTATAAACATTTTAAGGAAAGCATACCATTAAGAAGGAGGTGAAAACTTCAATAAGGATTAAGGAGCTTCAAAAATTTAAGAATCCAAAAAATCATGTACACTATATTATCTATTAAAGAACTCAATCAAACAATCCCACTATCTAATATAAATGAGAAAAAAACCATCTACTAGAAAAATTGTCTAATAATGATAGATCCTCTGATACGTGTTTGTTATGATTATTTTTACAATTTTATTTTTAAATGACATCTTTTATCACTTTTTTTTATTATGAACTTAATAAACATACTGGAATTCAGAGTTTTTCTACTTATATATTTTGTTTTGTTGTCAGGTTTTTTTCAATTTTGTTTCTATTTTCTTACTTTGTTATTGCTATTACTGAGAACCAATGCAATTGATGTTTCAATATGGAGAACCAATAGTAGTTAAGTGAACATTAAAAGAATAAATAAGAAATCACACTAGAAAAGTTTAAATTATGTAGCAGTTGTTGACCTATTCCTTTCATTGCAGTTCATTGTGCTTGTAAGCAGGAAGTAGCTGCAAAAGTGTGTCAACGACACCAAACTAGAATCTCTCTCTGTATAACCTCTTTTAATCATTGATTATAATATTTTATATATTGATAATGAATTTAATAAAACTCTACATGCAATAAAAGAATCATGGAGATTGGAATGTAAGTAAGTATGAACACGCTTTTGCAATCTCTCAAGTAACACCCCAATGGTACCATTCTGTTCAATCCACTTTTTTTAATTCCTTTTCCACCGCGATTTTTCTGGTATCTACCCTCAAAGTGCTGTTTCGATAATGACAGGGGCGTGAGATGCGGATCAAATACTTCAGCTACACCCATATATTTTTATAATTAAATAATACAACTAACTATATTAATACTTTACATGTTGAGAAATAAAAAAGCATGCTCCAAAACTTGATTTGTATAATTAAATATTCTCATGAGACTTCTGACTAGGGTTTGGAATTTTCAGACCCTTCACGGATAAATTCAACATGTTTTTCCTTCGAGAAATTTGCAGCGGCATATAAAATGTGATAAAAATTAAACTTTGAAAAAGAAAGTCAAATAAATGAATCTATTTAATGTCCAATTCTTGGTTTTATATTATGTTTATTTGTGGCATGCTTGTAATTGGGATTTAGTTTTTAATATAAATTTTTGTTTTTAGAAAAAGCAAACATATAAATTAAATTTTGTTGATGCAAAATTATGATACGATTGATAATTAAGAAACTAAAATCCTACTATTAGAACAATATCTTAAACACACAAGTTTCCATTTATGTCACAAGTTACCACACTATGGATTCTTTGATTAGCAGACTTAGCTGTAAAGGTTTTGATTTCTTCACAGCTGTATGGATAATAATATGTAATTTATTTCTTATTTATAGAAGTCAAATTTTTGTGCAAGAATAAAGAGAGAGATAAAAAAATGAATAGGTCAACATCGATGAGATACAGAGATGAGGTTGGCAATGGCAGCATCAGTAGCCGTAGTACTATAAATTTACTCTTTAATTATATGCATCTTAGGGTATTTTTATTATAAACAAATATTCATGAATCATGATCAAGTTTTATTGGTGAACTTGGCTTTTTGGAAATTAATTAGATATGTTTATATTATTATCTATGAAACTAACAAACAACACAACCGATTTCGATTTTGGCTTATTCCCAAAAATCAATCCTTCCATATTTAGTGGTCAATGTATTAATCATACACCCAAGTGCCCACGTCAATGAACATTTACTATTCTAATCCTCTCATTGTTGAAAATAAGCGATTAAGAATCTTCGTAAGAAGTTTACACATTTTCGTAGGTGTTTTTATAACTCTAATTGAATTGCTTTCTTTTTTGTTAATTGTAATCACTTGAAAATAAACAAAAGTAATACTTTTTTTATAAGGGCTAAAACTCAACTTTGGAAAAATTACAAGATCAATAATATGTTTAAAAAAAAGAATATTATTCTAAGCCGCACGTAATCATATCATGCATGAAACTTTGATTTGTTCATTGATTCAATTTTTGTTTGCTACTGCCACCATTGATATGAATGAAGGTCAAGAATCTAAACTAAATATGTTAGTTTGTTTTATCTCTTTCTTTTATTATTGTTAGCATTTCATTTATGTGCATGGATGAGTGTGATATTGGTGATTTCTGACAGAAGATTATAAGCAGTACCTGCAGCTCATAATGTAAAAGCTTATCCTTAAGTGTTTATTATTAAATTTATAGATACAACACATACACATAATGAGTTCTTTGTATCAAACCCAAAGAACCGTTCATTCACTTTGCGAATCGAGAAGCAGCAGAGCCAGCGCATGTGGAGAGTAATCAAATTCCATTTCTGTTTATCTTAAGCATGGGCACGATAGAGTTAAATTAATTACGTATTATTTTAATAACAAAATTAATTGAATATTATTATGAGGATGATTTTGGCGACAAGATTGAGAAATGGAACAAAAAACGTGGCAGTGTCTCATGGTTTAGGACGCACCGAAAGCTTGTGATTATGAATTAACATCATAAATTATGATGTAAAGTTGCTGCACAAATTTGATTTTGGAGATGCTAGGGAAACGGCGTACCATGTGACGTCTATGTCATAATACCCACTGTAATCTCTGAATTTTTGTTTATACCTTTATTTGAAGAAACCATAGTAAATAATCAGATTCAAGCTATGATTATTATTATTATTATTTATTTCAATTAAATCTAATATGGTTGATCCTTATAGTGTAAAATAATAATTTCTTTTAACAGCAAATGTAAAATAATAATTTAACAATTAAATTACTTTTCATATAAATTTATTCATAATAAAATGTTTAGTAAAAGTTACATTAATATAACTTGATTATCTATTTTATTTGTATATAATTTTGAAATTCAAATCTGAAAATAATGTGACATGATCAAAACTAATACTAGTTTGAATAGATTATGATGATGCTGGATGTCTGATGTTATTTGTTCTTGGTTTCATCAAAGTATGTGAAGCACATACTATTGTGTATAAATTTGATGGCGCATTAATGCACTCCCATCTCTTCATAGCCAATTTATTTGAAGATATATAAATAATATCAATATCTCGATCTCCATAGCCCATTTATTTGAAGATATATATAAATTTAATAATAATATCTACCTTGGCTGCAGAAATCACAAAGTCGTAGCTAGTAATTTGTTCATCTCCATAATTAAATGCTTTAGTTGATGAAGTCCATATGGAGGGATAATTGTATAAATAATTTATTGGATGTTAACAATATAGAAGAGTTTAACATTCACATAAAAAAAAAAAGTATTTACCATAGACAACAGTAATTTTCATAATGTTAGTATTCTATACAAATTACAAAATGATATATGAAAATGTTTATTTAATGGACTGTTTTAATAAACAAATTTTAAAATAAATATATAATGAGTTAACGGTGAAAGTCGAAGTTGAGTTCTTATCGCAGTTTAGTAGTGACAGTGGCCGTACAGAAGAGTAACAAGGGAGGTGTGGGTCCGTTACGTCCGTGACACTGTATGAGTACAAGTAGATGGATACGAAACCTGGAAGTGCTTTTTCTAGAACGGAAAAGTACGTCAACTAAAATCAATATATACGTACACAATACTTTTATTTGTATGAAAATTTTGTTACTGAAATGATATTAACAATATAAGATATGATGGTACAAAATAAACCTTAATTCATTTTTCACGTTTTCCACAAAAGTTAAAAGATATAACATTAAGTTGTATAATAAGAAGTAAAATAAGTTGAGTTTATTACATCTAACTTAATAATGAAAGGTAGTCGCAGTAAAATATTTAAATGAGTCTTAATATCATAATTTAATAATAAAACTATAAAACAAGTATATATAATGATAAAACATTTTGGCATATTAAACAAGTATTTTACTGAATTAATAACGTAAAATTGATCATTTATCCTGTAGAATTAATTAAATTTATTTATATTTTTCTTTCTCAAACTTAAATATTTCTCTATTTATTTTGGGTCAAAAGAATGCAATGAAGTGGACTTAAGTCGTCACGTTTGAAGAGTATGTTTTGACCAATTTTTTTATAAACATGTTTAGAAAATATATGAAATACAATTAATTTCTCATAAATTAGAATCAATTATATGTAAATTTAATAAAAATTGGAAAAATTATATAAGAATACTAAAAATTAAGACTAATTTCTGAAGAAAGATGGGAGATAATGTTAGGAAATAAACAGCCAGTGATTATGGTTGTATATTTAGAAACCCCTTTAGAAATCTAACACATATTCTTCCTATCTTCCTCACAATTTTGGTGTAAGCATAAGAAGAAACAAATTAAATTAAATAATATTTCATGAAAGCCCGAAAACAAAACACCAAACCAATTACACGGGTGGAACATAATTTCGCAACCTACAAACAACATTATTCACATATTTTTGTCCCTTCAAGTTTCTTAATTAGATTTGGAGATTTTCTAGGAAGTGTGTCTTGTTGAAAAACATTGAACAAGGCAAATAAATGCCATGACCAAAGGTTCTAAGATGTGGGTTTATATGCTCAAATCAAACAAATGTAGTGAACCATTTTTAATTAGTTCTTGCCAAAGCTAGCCAAGTGGACCCATAAATCGGAATTGGCCAACATTTTAACTCAAATATGTTATAACAATGTTGCAATATTAGGGTATAATAAGATTGGAGATTCTGAAAGATTTTTATTTGAGAATATTAGAAATGATTAGTTTTAAGGGTGGGGGAAGTGGCAAATGTGGATGAACTAATAACGATAAAATAAGAAGAGAAATAGTTTGAAATCTGATTTAAGAAGGGTTTTTTGGCATTTCATTGGAAAATTATAAAGAAAGAAAGCAATGGGGTAAGGCTGCACATGGGGTGTGGTCAGATTTGGAGGTTTGTGAAATGCTGCCTTTTTAGAAGAGATGTATACTAAACTTACGTTTGTTGTTTGGTTCAATATTTTATGGTCCCTTTTCCAGAGATGAACAAAAGAAAAAACATTTTCAATGTTGCGCCAGCCTAGACTCAGACATTGATTGGTTGAGTTGATTAGGAAAGAGATAAAGAAATGCATTGTTTGGTAGATTGCAATGTATTTTTTTTATTATTATTACCAAGGAAGAAAAAGAAAGAAGAGAACTAGATTTTTCTCTTTCTCTAAGCCATTAAAAATAGTATTATTTTCATATTTTCTTTCTTGGAAACTGTGAAGAAAAAAACAATTTATGTAAGGTGGTCTATATTGAGATTAGATGATTCTCTTAAGTTAGGAATTGATGATATCTTTTAGGTCACACTACTCTTTGGTTACTTTGTGATCCTTTGAACGAAATCGCTTAAGAAAATTAGTCAATTTTACTGTCCTTCTCCAAATTTAACTCACAACAACGGCTGAAATCATCATTACTTCATTACTTTACTCTTATTTTAATTTGAGTATGTGGAAATTGAAAATTAACACATGAGCCGTTAGAATTCTCAATTTTTTATTTTAAGATAATATAATGTATTTAATATGTCATGCTATTCAATATTTTCTTTAGCTTCTTCCTCCATGATAATTTTAATATATAATCAAATTAGATAATATTGGTAAGATATATTGTTTTCGTGTTTAATATCTCAATATTAAGAGTCATGATTTCTTACTAAATATCCTCATCGTAATACATATAAAAGCAATATAATATGTAATTTATTATCATTATATATTTCTATATATCTCTTTTGTGAACATATCTCGTATATAAATATCATAATATTCTATTTTCTATATACATAAACTTCTCAATTATATATAAAAACTCTTTACCATACAAAAATTATATAGATAACAAGTTTGATTTTCTATTTTATTTTTACTTAATTAGAATTATTTTACTCGAATGAAAATATTTTTATTTAAGTGAGAATGATTTTTCTTTACTAGAGAATAAGAAAGAAAATGTCTTCTTTTTTATATTTCATCTTTCGTGCGAAAATACATTAGAACTAAAATTTTATACATTTGTAACTAATTTTCAAAATTTATAACCTTTTTCTACCAATTCAACTAATTTTCTAGAAGTTTAAACTAACAATTAGAGATCTTACATTGACCAAAGACCATGTCAATTTATAATATATAAATAGGAGCATTCCTTATTTTAAAAGTTGATTTTGTAAAGACGAGGTAATCTTAACTTATTTCTTAATGACATAAAAGTTTATCTAATGAAATTTGTTGAATATTGTATAATCCATTATCAAGTCGGACCACTCACAAATATATGTCTGTCTTATTGTGAAGAATGTGTGTTAGACATCTCACATCAACTCTAAATAGTTAATTTATAATATATAAATAGAAACAACAATTTTCATCTTACAAAGGGATTCTGGAAAATAATTAGACTTTAAGTAACTTAAAACTCAAATATTTATTATAATAAATATAAAATATTCAACTATAACTAGTTCAAATATTGATTTATTTCAAAAACAATTTCAAAAGTCAAAAGTAATTACAACAATCATCCAAATTTTAATACTTTTCATTCTCAAATTTTAAATCTTAAATAATTTTTTTCTTTAAATATATTAATAAATCACAACTTGATAAAAAAAATATAAATTAAATCAAAGTAAAACATGTTAAATTAAACACTTAAAGTGAAAACTATAATTAATAGCTAAAACAAAACTAAAAAGCTACAATTTCATCATAACTTAACCATTTTTTTTTTCACAAAACAATTAGGATTAACTTAGAAGAAACTTACTAAAAAACCAAAAATTAATGTGATTAATAAATCTGCTAGTATGTTTGCCTTAGATGGAGTATTATATATCATATTTATTTGATATGTAAAAAAAAACATAAATATTATTAATTATGAAAATTTAATAAAAGTGTATTATATTTATTAGAAGTATATTATATATATTGACTGAAGTTTTAATGTAAATATTTAAAAATAGACTCAAGTTATAATATTTTATGAATACTAAAATTTATTTATTCAATCTTTGTGATAATAGTTTTTATGAAATATGTTTTATTCAAATTACACAACTAACTGTTTATTATATGGTATCTTTTATCATAAATAATATAAAAAGTTTACAAAAATGCAATGATGGGTTGACAGTGGAAGAAACATTCTTTAGTAAGCTAAACAAATTTTATTAGAAAAAACTAATATTTTAAGATTGTGTTTTATAATTATATCACATTTAGCGTACATTTATAAAAAAAAAAATGTACGTATCTATACATAGGGGTAATTGAAGTTATGTTGCATCTTGATAATTTAATAAAAATAAAAATAACAGTTATCACTTATATTTAAACATATAGTACTAACATAACTCTGATTAATAATTGATATGAATATACTTAACTGGTCCAGGTTTTTCAAATAGTCAGCAAATTGTTTGCTTTATTTCTTAGGAGAGTGGAACTTCTCCCACTAAACCATATACATGTGTTCCAAATACTCAATAATTAATAACTAAAACAATATTTGATTTAGTACCTTTCTACCAAATTAGTATTTATTTTATTCTTGTAAAACTAATTTGTAATATATATATATATATATATATATATATATATATATATATATATATATATATATATATTAGATAATAGGAGTGTTATATTTTCAAAGAGATAACTTTTTTCTCTTAGAATGTGACATTTCGTTGAAGATATATATTGGTTTTGTTTTGCTTTTTTAGAGAATCAACTTTCGGGAATACAAATTTTTGGTAACACTGCACCTGAAAGTCCAATTAAAGATATTTTGCACAGTTTTTGGAACAATTTTTAAGTGTGGTGACCACTTATTCAATTCTTAGTTTCATTTCACAGCGCTTCTATCACCTTGCATAGAAGTGATAAAAGATGCTTTAATATCATAAATGTTTTCATCAAATTTATTAAATTTTATATAAGTTTTAATTTTCTAAATAGATTAAGAGTATTTTAATTATAGCTTCATAAGTTTAACATCTAAATCTTATTTAATTTTAGCATTAATCAAACTTGTACGAATATCTAACTTAGGTTTTAGGTTAACCTGTTTTATATTTTTGACATATATAAATAATTCCATAATTCTTAAAACAACTATTATAAGTTTTATTTAGAATAAGAAAAATTTTATACAGAAAGTCTCATTAGATTTGGATGAGTAGGAATGAAGTAACAATCCTTTTAGCTAAATTGTTTAAAATCATTTAGTACTCTTGAGAAGTCTTATTGCTACAATAACTGGAGATATAGATAAAGAGACAGATGTCACCCACTTACATGGTAAAAAAAATCATATTTATTAGATGATTTTTATTTAAAATATTGTTTATAGTTCTGTTTTTTCCATCTGGCTGTTTATGTTAACAAAATTGTTAAATAACTTATTTTTTATTAAATTTTTGGATTTTTTTGAATAGATCCCCCACAGAAGAGGTTAATTACATTAATAATCTTTAAATTATTTTAAAACATTATATCACATTTATTTGATATCTTAAAAAATATAAACATTATTAATGACGAAAACTTAGCAAAAAATTATTATATTGATGAAAAAGCATAATATATATTTTGACTAAAATTTTAATTTAAATAATTAAAAAGAGACCCACCTAATAATATTTCGTGAATATTAAAATTTATTTCTTCAACCCTTGTAATAATAGTTTCTATGAAATATGTTATCTTTTATAAAGTTTAAATTTTAATTATACTTCATTAATTTACTTAACACATTATGAGATATTTAAAATGTTAATAAACTTTTACATAGATAAAAATTGATGGACATATATTATTTGAAGTGAAATAATTATGTTTTCTGTGAAAAAAATGTTGTAAATAAATAATTTCATAAAATTATTATTTACATTTTCAATTTAATCAAATTACACAGCCAACTGTTTGTATAATATATTTTTATCATAGAAAACATAAAATTTTCCAAAACCATCATGATTTATTTGATCGTGGATAAAGTTATTTTTTTAGTAAACTAATGTTATTAGAAGATGATTAATGTTTAATGTTATTTCACAATTATAGGTACATATAAAAAGATGTACATGTCTGTGCATAGGTAATTAGAGTTATATTTCACTCTAATAGTAAAAGTAATTTATATATGTGATAAATAATAGGAGTATGATACTTTCAAGAGAAATTTGTTTTCTCTTATACGTGGTGATTTTTGTGAAGTTATTTGTTGTCCTTTTAGAAAGTCAACTTTCGGGAACATAAAATTTTTGGTGAGACTGAAATTGTGAGCCCAATAGAAGATAATTCATTCATGTTAGATTGAGCAAATTTAGGTGTTGTGACCACTTCAATTATTTGTTTCATTTCACTGTTATTTTACCACGCTCTTCAGAGATGATAAAAGAAGCAGTAGAATCATAAATGTTACTACCAATTCACCAAGTTTTATATGAAACTTTTCAAAATATATTAAGAATATTTTAACTGTGTAGAATGATGCACGGAATCATAGGTTTAGGATTCAAATATTATCATTGAGATATGTTGTTACTATGATATATAAAATTTTAAATTTTAAATCATAAAAAAGTTTTAAAAATTATATCTTAAAAACATATACTTTTGTTAACAGTTAAAGAAAATATTAATTAGAAGGTGGATTGTAAGAACCTTGCATTATTAGAATAAAAGCTATAAAATATTTAAGACTGAAGTAGGAGAAAGAAACTCAAAAAATAAAATGACATCTGCAAAGGAGATTATGTAAGAAGATTAAGGAAAGAAGTTACTTAACACTAATATGAAAAAAAATGGATAAATTGAACTAAATTGGTAAGTCTGAACAAAACTTTAGAACCAAAATAAAGAAAATCTAATGGAATTATGTATTCCTTTAACTAAATTGAATTCAACTATGCAAAATATTAGAATTATTTCCAATAAATATTCTATTTTAAAGTATATTTTTTTAAGTCATGAATTATATTTCAGTTTAGGTTCAATAATAAAAAATTTGATTTTAAAAAAAGTAAATTAATAAAATAATTGTATTCAATTCTTTTAACAATTCTAATTAATATTATTCCATAAATTACAATCCTAAAACATCAATAAAGATGTGCACATTAAACCATATTAATGATGTATCTGAATTTGGTTAACCTTCTCCTTTCATAAAATATTATCACATGATTCTTTATTAAAAGCAAAATTTGTTTCAAATCTAGGTTGAAATAAAAGTTATAACACTTTTTAATTTTATTAACTAAATTTAATTCAACTCAAGTTTCTAAATTCTAAACTTACTTCTATCAATTGAAAAACAAGAAAAAAATTCTAAAATTCTACAATTAAAAGTTGAATTAAAAACTAAAGCTAAATTATTTAAATCACTCACTACTCCTGAAAAGTATTGCTACAAGAACCGGAGACAGAAACCAAGGTCACCCTCGTAAATATCTCCAAAAACAAAGGGCATTCTTCGAACCTCACACCTATAAATTCCTAATCTCACACCCTCCTTCAAATCCCCCAACCTTTATTTTTATCAACCATTCATCATCACTTCCACTGCAACTTTCTCCAACTTCTTCAGAACCACAGCAACAACAGAAGAAAAACACAGTACGAGAAAAAATGTCCGCAAAATGCAGCCAAATCCGACACATCGTTCGGCTCCGCCAGATGCTGCGGCGCTGGCGCAACAAGGCCCGCATGTCTGCAAACCGCACACCACCAGATGTGCCTGCGGGACACGTGGCAGTCTGCGTGGGCACCAACCTCACCAGATTTATCGTGCGCGCAACGTACCTGAACCACCCCGTCTTCAAGAAGCTTCTCCTCCAAGCCGAAGAAGAGTACGGTTTCTCCAACCACGGTCCATTACTCATCCCCTGCGACGAAGCTCTCTTTCACGAGGTTCTCCGGTTCATCTCCTGGTCCGAGTCAGCAAAACCGAACCGGTTCGTAAACCTTGAACTCGACGACTTAAAACAACACTGCCACGTCAGAATCAACAACAATCTCGATTTCTGGCCAGAGTCCAGACCGCTCCTACACTGTCCAAGTGACAAAACCATCTGGTAACTCTCCGACCAAACTGGTCGGATTCTGAATTTTCCAAAAACGGTTTGGTTAAACAAACCACGGTTTGGTCTGGTCGAGATTTGAGTTATGAGAAAGTTTATTATGATTATTATTGATATTACTAAGTTGAGATCTCATTTTAGAGTGAGTTAGAGTGAGAGAGAGAGTTTGTTTTGATGTGATTTGAGTTACACATATCATGAAACCAGTGTTAGAAGAATGCGCCGGGAACCGCCGATGGAGGAGATGGCACAACCGAGTCGTCCCGGGTTCGGATCCGAGTTGAGTTGAGGCTGTGATTTCATGCCTTTTTTCAGGCTGCGATATGAGTCTCTAACTGTCATCGTAACACACACATGTTGTAAAGCAGCACTTATGTGTATGTATTTTATTCCATCAAAGCAAATGCAAATTAAGTTGTAAAGAATTTTCAAACTCATTTCACTACGCCTTATAAAAATAGTTTAACTTTTTAATTCAATTTCATCCTTCATGAAGTGATTACTATATTAATTTATGGTGTTAAAATTTTGTTATATTTAAAAAAAAAAAATAGTTGGAGTAGTGTATTAAATATATTAATGATAGCAACCCACGTGAAAGAAGCAAAGAACAACGCTAACTCTGTTCTTCTATTTCCCTCTCTCTCTCTCCCAACTAGCTTCCAATGTATGTTTTCACCTGATATTGGTTCTGTTCCAAGAATACTCTCATCACTGTTCTTTTCCTTGCAATTTTTGTTATATTTTGATGAAATGAAATTTAATTTTAAAGAAAAAAAATTCATTGACTAAAAGAAAGTAAACATGATCACACATCGCAATCATGCAAAAGAAGGTTTTTTATTTTCATGAGACAGAGAGAGAAAGAGAGCGTTTTTGTGCCAGCTAATTCCTCACCTAATTAAGCACAAGTATTGATTATTCCTGTAAATAATTCAAATTAATGTATCCCCTTAACATTTTATAAAATAGTTATTATAATTGAAGAAAGTTGTAAATAAATTGGTTATTAATTATATACAATGTTTCAATTACTGGATTTTAATATCAATGACCTTAATGTATGATTAAGTCTTAAGAAAAAAGATAAAAGGAAAAAGAATGGTGACAGCGGAGCTTGATGCATGTATGACTGAGATTAGGGTAACTTTTGTGTGTTATTTTCGTTGAATGTGTACAATTTGGAACAAAAGAAACATGTTTGTGAGAAACGGAATCGCATGGGTGTCCACCATGCATGTTCGAAGCATTGTGTTCATTCGAATCCTTTGACGAAATGTATGACCCAACTCGAACCAGAAAATAATGTTGTTGTCACAATCAAATAGTATCTTTTCAACAATGTTGTAGGCTTTAAGATCAAGTGCTCAATATACGGAAAGAACACTTTCACAAGTTTGGCATTTGTTTTTTCTTTTATTATTTTTTTGTTTGGTTTGACAAATTTGTTTTGTGGTGGCAGAGAATTTCTGTGAGGAAGTATAGGTGGTGATGAAAGTGGAAATCCTTATCACTTGTTTACCTTCAAAAACAGAAAAAATGACCATTGACACGTATTGGTTTTCGATGTGGAAAAAGCCTAAACCGTACCAATCATGAAATATGGTGTGACCCAATTTCACATTCGAATTTGCATCACACCACCGTATCTTTATCACTAATCAAAATTCAAATTTGATTCATTCTTCATATGTTAATAGGTCAGATGCTTTTTGTTTCAGATAACAAAATTACTTTCTACATAGTAGACTTAATTTAGTATCTAGAGTCTATTAGATTTAAAATATACAAATTCTTTTAAATATTTATTTATCTAAAACTACTTTTCAACTTTTGGCTTTTGTGACAATAAGTTTATTGCCTGAAATTCTTTTCCTTCTTTATTACTTTAGATACTACATTTATAATTATCTTTTTCCTTAGACACAAAGTCTGTTCTTCACTTATTAGGCTTCTTCTTTGGCAGTGCCTTTTTTAAACTTGTCAACAAATTTGGTTTATTTGCTTTATGAGTTTGAGAGTTTCAGCATAAATGGTTTATCTGACAGAAATTGTCATAACATTTTACATTTTACATCTTACATTGCAACTACTCATCAATCATAGTTTTTTTTAGAAGAGACTAATTCTACTAGTCATAATGATGGATAATGAGGTCTAAATTAATAAAGAAAAAATAAAACATAAAATGATTATACAAAAAGTCCAAGTCCAAATTTTGTTTTATCAATAATCAGTAGGTTTTAGGAGAATAAAAGCCCATCAATGTTTTGGCCCAACAGTACAATAGCAATGAACAAGTGGTCCATAATAGAAATCGGGCTCTGCTACATTGACTATTGGCCCACAATAGACCAGCTGAAATGATTCTTCATTAGAAATTCAAAAATATTAAAACATTCACTTTATCAATAACATCTTCCATTTGAATAAATAAAAATCTTTTTGTCCCCTTTTCAAGAGTTTTGGATGATTGAAAAATCCAGAATGCCAAAACTGTTAAACAGGTAGTGACAATAGTGCAAAGAAAAACAAATAATTATTAATTAATTATTCTGAAATTATTATTCTAAAATAATATCTTCTATTTGAATATTTGAATAAATGAGAAATTGTTTTGGTCCCCTTTTCAAGAGTTTTGGCTCCTCATGATGATTGAAAAATTCAGAATGCCAAAACTGTTAAACAGGTAATGACAATAGTGCAAAAAAATCAATCCCCACTTACCTAGCAACACAACAAAGAAGAAAATTATTAAAATATGAAAAATGATAGATGAAATGGTTTAATCTATGCACACAAGAGCTCGTTCAAATATAAAAAATAAAAAAAAATAAAATTGAGAATTGATTTGAGTGAAAATGAATTTGATTAAACAGTTTTAATGGTGGAAGAAGAGATGAAAAATTGAGTCAGAAATGGAAGATAATAATATGATGCAACAATGATGAAGAAAAGAATTGATGGAGTGGGGTAAGGTGCATTAATCAGTCTCTGTGTTGTTTCAGAAGGCAAAATCCCAATGTTGCTTGTCTTCATTACTCCTGCAATTGCACCTTTGTTTCATCTTCATTTCCAAGGCCATGCAACAAAATCAAATATTTTTGTTACAGAGCTATTAAATTGTATATAAAATTGTGTGAAAAACATTATCCCTCAAATATTCTAAAATGTATTTCATTTATATTTTCCAAGTGAGTGGAACAGGTGAAGTGAGTGTTTTGAGCTAAAAGATAATTTTATTTTTTCTTTTTCATTAATGAAAATTTATTGTAAGGTATTAAGTACTGAAAATGCATGAAAGTCAAACTGTCTTTGACTTTAAAAAAATTTGCAAGAAAAATGTAAGAATTGGCATGTGAGAGAGAAGAGTAAGAAGAATCCAATGCATGAGATAGAGATTGAATTGGGAATGGGAATGGATTGACATGTGAAGAGAGTGTCATGTCTGTTCAACATTTTGCTCTGAACATCACAGGCCACGGACCACACAACACAAACCCAAACTCTATTTGACTTTGATACATAAGATCAGATCAAACTATTTTTTCTTCATAAAATTAGGTATCTCAAATAACCCTATCTTATACTTTGTTCACATCAATTTGAAGATATTTAGTTTTAGAACTCTTCATATGATGCAACATTTGATGAAGAACAATGGCATTGTCTTTTGTAAACTACTTTCAAGTGTGTTGATGAGTTCCTCCAAATCAGGTCTTAACCTATTCACAAGCACCTTGGAAATAAACATATAAGCCCTGAAAAAACAAAACCAAATGTTGATGGGTTGAAAGGAAAAAAAAAAAAACTTTAAAATATTAGAATCGACTTTACATCTTCAGTTATTTTTATTATTATTTTTAGATGTTTTTTCTTTTATCTCTTATCGAATTAATTGAATTGAAGGATTTTTCTAAAAATATCTGTTCCTTTTATATTTTTACTTCTTAGAAAACTATATATTTAATTTATTTTTTATATATTTTTATTTCTTTAATTTATTTTCTATTTCTATTTCCTATATTTCACTCTTCAAAGCTAAAGAGGGCATTAGTGATATTGCTTTCGCTCTTAAAGATCAAGCCTTTGCCTATGCAAATGCAAAGTGATTGATTATTAAACCCATTACTCAATAAACTTATTAAAATATTAAAACTTAATAAACGAATTATTAAAATATTAAAATTTATTTAAGAAATGGATGTATTTTATGAAATAATCTCCCATAACTTAAATTTATTAGTTCATATGAATATTAATTTAGCCTTAAGATGATTTTGCGTAAGTCCCACGCATAAGGAATAAAAGACAAATTTTTCATGTTTTTTTTCTCGATTTGCAAATGGATTTGGAGGATAGTAACTTTCTTGTCAATATACATTTATGAGATGACATGAAAGGAAAACTATTTGCAACTATTATGTTTACTTTTATATAATTGTTTTTCATTCTTTTGCTTTGATGTGTATTGATTTTACACATAATATTATTTCTTATTTGTTACAATGTTCACTCATATTTCTCATAATATATTACTTCTTATTTTTATCACAGGAATCTTATTTAGCCAACAATTACTACATTGCATTGCTTAATCATGTAAATAATGTAGATAAGTTTAACTAATAACATCAATAATATCCTTAACAGTTAAGACTCTCCAAACAAAAACGATGGTGTTGAAAATATTAGACCACAATTCTAAGTTAACCAATATTTATACATTATGCATGTTCACAAATTTTAAGTGATACTCAAAATTTGCGCGATGGATTAAACAATTTAAACCTAATTGTTTGAATAAATTTTGATAAGATGCTTAAAAAATTGATGATCTTGAACAAAGATTTGATTAATTATGAGACTCTTCATCATTAGGAAACATGTTTTTTTGTTGTTTTTAATTTTTTTTCATTTTAATTATTGTAATGTAACTTTATTTTTTATATTCTTCCACTTTTTTTTATTTTAATTACCTAATTAAACGTGACACTTACGTAAATTGAGTCTATTGTTTCAAGTTTTAATTCCTTTAAATTTTGGTATTAACATTTTATAATTTTTTTAATTATAATTTTATTTTAATTTCAATTTAATTTGATAAAAGTATATCTTTTACATTAGTATATATGCCGACGATATCAAATAATTCATAATTATTTTACAGATACTATTGTAATGAAAATAATGATTTAACTAAAGTAGGTATAAAAATTAAATATTAAATCTAAATTTATTTTTAAGGCAACAATATGATCATTGTCCAAATACATCAATCAAAAATAAAAATCTATTACATTAATCAAAGCAGTTATAAACTTACATCTCATTTATATTTTTTTATTTTTTATTTATTTTTGCTATGGGTCTGTTTCTCTTGAAAATCTTAATTATGTTTTTTTTTTTTTTTTTTTTTTT
>Ga0209700_100821_pt1:2500-62298 | contig 62298 bp, 26 predicted proteins | sample SiratroredBW_FD_187528 | JGI IMG/M metagenome (GOLD analysis project Ga0209700, IMG submission 187528) | Root nodule microbial communities of legume samples collected from California, USA - Siratro red BW (SPAdes) (version 2) | ecosystem: Host-associated > Plants > Roots > Nodule...
TATAGATCCACTAACCATTCCTCTTGATTAGTCCCATTTTGTTGGTGCATTATCTCCAATTTTATTTGATAGGTGCATGACTCTTGCATGCTCTCTCAACATTTATTCCATAATACTTAGAAACTCTAGAGTGAAGAACAACAAAGGGAAGATGATAATTTGGTAGCCTCTTTTCTTTAAGCATCATTTTAGCAATGATTGTAGGCCAGTTGAGTTGAATGTCTTTTTTAAAGGCATATATCAACAAGCATATCATCTTCAAACTATTGAACATGGATGCTCCTCATGGAGCCAACACCTATGCAAGTAGTCTATCATTCATTTTCATGCCACTTGTTTTAAAAGTTTGGTTGTGTACTGATCCTATGAGTACCTTTGTGTATGAAACTCATATTACTCTTATGATATCGTCTGAGCGATTACTTCAACCAGCGACATAACAATATTCTTTCAATAAGCCACTCTTGACTGAAGACAAAGAAAATTGTTTTTGTGATTAACATATCACAAGCTTTGCTCACTAGAAAGGGGTTGCATCTTTTAGTCTTTACAAGAATATGTCTCCCATAGTTAATGAACACAAAAAATGTTCTTAGAAAGTTATTTAAGGCACAAAAAAAATTTTAGTAGTGCTTTGGCAATGTTTTCAATACCAATTCTTTAGTTCTTCTTCTTAGGTAGCTTTATATAAATCCAAAAGAAAAAGAATCATTGCAAATCATTTTCTAGTTGTTGAGTCAAATTCAGACTCACTTGAGTGTCTTCCTTTCATCTGATGTTCTTTGTAGTGGAAGATGCATTAAATACGCTTCATGCATGCATTGAATACAATGCTCTTATTCAAGCAACATCCCAGTAGCTAGTTACACTTATTAGGTCTTGATGAGTGAGACTTTACTTGAAATCACATAAAACGTAGACCCGTATTGAGTGGATAGTTCTTTGCAGCGTTGACAATACAAGTACTAGGGAGTTGGTGAGGCAAAACTTCTTTTGCTTGAGTTCCAAGAGATTTCTGATGTGACATAATATCGAAAGTGAACCCACTTTGGTCAGATGTAATAAGTGAACATTCCTGATAACATTGAATAAGCATATATGTATATATGTATGTATATATATATATATATATATGTATGTATGTATGTATATGTATGTATGTATGTATACATACATACATACATATACATACATACATACATATATATAGATACATACCTATGTATGTATATATACATATGTATGTATATATATATATATATATATATATATATATATATATATATATATATATATATATATATATATATTTATATATATTTGTGAAGTACGAGGTTAGCTTAAACTATGCTTGTATCATCTGATCATATTAATGCCTTATCATAAAACTAAACTGCACACTACTATATCATTTGACAAACAAAACACTTTTGTCTTTCATGATCTATTGTTTTAACAAAGCTTGAGTCTTATATATGAAACATATTCATGCTTTGTGTTTTTTTGTTTTTAGAACTTAATCAAAATCATAGGGTGTTGGATTATTTCTTAACCATATATTTTGGAATGCAGTGACTCCTAGCTAAACATATTAAATATTTTTTGGACACTAAGCCACTTCTAAAGAAAAACCCAAGTATTGTTTGGAATGCAACCACTCCTAGTTAAAAACTCAAGACTTGTTTGGAATGCAGCCACTCCTGACTAAAAGTCCCAAGTATTGTTTGAAATAACAACACTCATAACTAAGACTAGAGTACTCTTTAGAATGTAGCGACTCTTGGGTAAAATACAAAGGTTTACAAAGAAAGTAATCTAAAAGATCATAGGGTTGCTCACTAGAAAGAAGGTTACTTCTTATAGTAGATACAAATTTTATGTACTCTTATAGATATCTATGAAACATAAACATTGTTCTTAAGAAGATTAGGGCACAAAAAGAGTTAAGGTTTGAGTGTTAAGATTAGTAGTGTTTTGAAAACTCTAGTTCTGTTACTCTTCTACTTGAGATATTGCTTTACCTAAAAGTTTTGAAGAAGTAGTCGTTGCAAATCCTTTCTGCCTGTTGATAAGCTTTAACTCATGTTTTCATCTTTAAGCTTGTATTTGACCATGCCAAGGACTAGAAATGTTTTAAATGCACTTCATCCAACACTAAATGTTTATCTCCTTAATAATTGGTATGACTTATCAGGCCTAGGTTAGAGTGCTTTTACTGAAACTAGATTAAAAAAAGAGACAATACTAGGCAAATAAACCTTTTGAGAGTTAACATAAACATATGAAGATGGTTGTTGGTGTAGAGCAACTTTAGTGCCTTTTTCAAGAGGTCGTTGATGTAGACATGAGCTTTAAGAGATTTTCTTGGTAGATGTAAGACAACAATATTCTTTACAACATAGAATAAACATATAGAATGTTTTGTGGAGTACAATACTAACTTAAGACTATGTGCATATCGTTTGAGTAAGACTTTGCTTATCAGACCAAGCAAAAAGTACAATATATTGTTGCTTCTGTCAAACAGAGTACTTGCATCTTATTAGATTTGTTTAAAAAACTTAAATCCTATAGACATATTCAAAATTATACTTTGTTGTTGAACTATATTTAATCAAAGGTATAGTTGAACTTTAGTCTAGCACATAGTAATATTTAAATTACTTTTATTTTTATATTTAAAGAGAATTAAGCGATAAAAGGGAATTTGAGAAATTAAATAAGAAATGAATTAGTATAGTCTATTTATACACTTTCTATCTCTTATCCAATTAAATTTTATTTCAATTATAAAATCCAAGGTCTTACGAATTTTGAGTGGAAATTAAAAGATTGCTACTTTAAAAATATTAAGCGAATTTTGGAAGAATAGTATAAGTTATTGAAGAGAATATTAATAACTAAATTATTTAATTTTGTTTAAAAATTGAATTAATTAAAAAAATCTTGTACATAAGGACGGTGTTTCTTACTATCTCCATTATTTTTAAGTATTATTTAAATTGTTCCGCAATAACTAAAAAATAAACAATCTTGTTATCATAAAATAATTTAATTTTTATATTTTTCTAATCAAATTCTACATAAAATAGTTATGAAGCTTCTTCTTTTTTCCCTTTCCATCTATAATCCAAAAAAATTAGTTATTAAGTTTTCTATTTTATCATTTCTCTATTTACTCTCTACAACGCATGTTACATATTTTTTATTTTAACTTTTATAATAAATGTGCAAATTAATTAAAGAGGGAAATACAGGTATATTTGAAAAAACTAATTAATGTTATCTTAAATTTTTAAAAATAATAAACAAACACTAAGAATGAAGGTTCTTTTTTTTTTCAAAAAATGTTGCATTTAATGGAGGGATAAACCAGCTTCATTTGATAAAAGTAGACAAATTACCAATAAACGAGAATATAACTAAAATATTTTGTAAATGGTTTATATAATATATGTATATTCTTATTACAGAATCCCCCAAATATAATATTTATGTGGTTTAACAAATGCCTGAATTTTTTCAACTAAACGATCCATTAATTTAATACCCTACCCAAGTCAATGATCAAAGTTTTGACGATCATCATACATTATTTTAAAACAAGATTTTTTTGTAGAAAACTAAACTATTGAAAGAGAAGATAGAGAAGGACTATAATATTAGTGATTGTGCAGTAATCTTATTGAGTTTTCAATGAGCACTTGAAGCCATGTCGTTTTCATTAGTCCACCAATAATTGCGGGGACAAGGAAAATAATTAACCTGGAGCATAAATCAACTCACTAGCTAGGGTTTTCAAATTCAAATCAATTAGTTTTAACTCTCCCTTCAACTTTTCCATGTTAGTTTCTTCAACATTTTTAGTTGGAATTATAATAATAATAATAATTACTACTAGAGTTTGTAGCATTCACTTTATAGTTCCAAACCATTCACACTCACTCACCCATATCCATCTTTATAACAGTAATAGTACTAGCACTAAAACAAATTTTCTCTAATTTGTTTTTTCTTGAAAAATTTGTCTCCCCCTTTTTTAAGCATGAACTTACATTGATGGTTCAACTACTATACTGTCGAATAATAATTTGGTGTCCATCGTCATGGTCATGAGGAACACACACTTGATAGAAATCTTAAACAAATTCAGGTTAGGAAAAATAAATGCTCTATGGTTGCCCCTCTCACTCACTCCCTCTTACATTAAATAGGTCTCCCCCATTTGTTATAGAACCAACAAGTTGTGCTGCTGGTTCTAACCATTCACAGGCATCGAAATTAATATAAAAGGAAGAACCATGTTGGATATTGTGTCAAATTTACATTTAATTGCACTTTCAGTCTTTCAAATATTTTAATTCACTGCTTTATTTTATTAAATTCTAGTCTTAGTGATTAGATCTTTTAATTATTACAAATATGTGAATTTTATCTTTCTAGGGTTTTTTTTTTTTTTTTTTTTTTTTTGGTTTTTTTTTTTTTTTTTTTGCCTTGTCACAAATTTCTTTAAATCCATTAGGCTAGAGACTAATTTCGCTCAATTTCCTACTTTAAGGATTGTTGTATCCACAAGGTATAAAATGTAAGGTGTTTAACTACTATATCAACTTATCCAATTTAGTCTTTCATGTTTAAATGCTAATTAAATCTCTTAAATGTTACAATTGCTTAGTTTTATTTCCTTAAGATACTTTATTAGTGGATGTGACATCAATAAATGTTAACCAGTGGAGAGACTAATATATTTACTATACTTAAAAGACTCAATTAAAATTGTAAGGGACTTTTAAATTTCACATTTATAATACTTAAAAATGTAACAAATTAACCTAAAATTTAATCACCCAGTAATATGATATAGGGGAGTGGCCCCACCTATCCAAATTTTATTTCAAGTGTTTTAAAATTAGAGCCATTTTTCTTGCTATGACACAAGGGGGTGAGGTACTCACATGACAGATTATTTGAAGGGAAAGTGATGTACAAAATGTTGTTGTGTCCTTTAAATGTTTGAAAAGAGCATCCACCTACACTTTGTCAAAATGATGTGTTTAATGGATGCTACTGCTGCATGAATCTAATTAAGAGCAGTTACTAGACCAAGTCATTAATAGACCTAACAGACATTAAATGACCAATTTAATTTTTATCATAGTCTTTAAAGTTGCTCACCTAACTTCTCGTATGACTTTGATGTTTATTCTCTGAAATCAGTGGAGCCGCAGATGTAGCACACCCCTTTATTTGCACCATTAATTAATCAACTAAAACGTACTACTATTGCATAAATAAATATATATTTTCAATGTAAAATGTATGTTTGTGCTTTCCCATGTCTTGCATGCCCATGACTGCCACTTCTTTTTCTTCTTCTTTGCCAAAAAAAGAATGGAAAAAATGTATATACCTATTTCTCCAAAATCTATTGTTAAGGTTAGGAATATGACCGCAATATCGAAACCCTTATAGGTGAAAATTTGATTCAAATATGGTATAAAGTCTACATCATTTGAAGATTCTTCCTGTTCATAATAAAATAGGGACCAAATACACGTCCACATCTCATCCATTAATAACACAACTAGTTAAGGGGTTATTATTATGATTATATATATATATATATATATATATATATGAGAAAATAGTATAATAAAATAAAAATAACGTGAGATTTGTTAATTTCCGCATTAATATTTTATTGCCAATCCAACTTTTATAATGGGTAGTGTTATGTAACTATTCATATATATGCTTAAAAAACAAGAATAAGCCCACTAGAGATAAATAACAGTAAGATCATTAAAAATTGAATGGTTATAAAATTGCAAAGAGTTTATTCTAACCGTGATAGAAATAATATTAAATAAATAATGTTTTTTAAATTTTAATGTAAGATATTAAATCTGATTAAATTAAAATATCATAATTTATAATTTCATAAAATAAAATATTAAAATTACCTCATCTTTCTTTTTTAATTATAGCGTTCAATGAAAACATCTGTTACCAATTAAATAAATATCATATAACTACCCATAATTATAATACTGATAATTATAATTATAATAATATAGTGTTTCTAAATTAAAAATATAAAAAATATTTTCTAATAACCAATCTGGATTGATTGATCTGCACGTTGTTGAATCATTTTAAACATTGATTAATATAGGCTGATTCTGAAGTTTGATGTGATTATCGTGACTAGTGTTGATATAATAATTAATTTCGTCTAAACTTTTAAAATGAAAAACTAATTAAAATATAAGTGTTTGTCAACTCTTTATAACTACTTAAGTATTTGGTCGTCTTTATACAATACTTAGATTTTTAATCTCTTTGATACATCTCATACTTTGTTTTTGGCTATCCTCTTGTTCTTATCTTGAAAAAGGACTTTATTTTAATTGTAATTTACATAATGATAATCACATATTCAAATCATTAACATCTTAAAAATGATAAAACGGTGGTCATGTGTTCATAATAGGCCGAGATATATTTGTGACATAATAATTAGTCGGTAAGCATAGTAATACTTATACGTACATATATGACTTGAAATTACTTTTGTTTTTTTATTTGAGAAATTTTAATTTTGAGAAATAATAATGTCTAATTGAATTTAATAAACTTAGTTATATTTGATAAAGAATTTTCATAATTTAAATTTTGCTCTAAACAGTTATAAATAATATAAATAAAAAATATATTATGGCTGTATATATTTATTTTTGTAATTTAGTTATATTGAATAGTTAATAATATTATTGATAATAATAATAATAATAATAATAATAATAATAATATGTACCACTATTTTATAAATACTTAGTTTTGAAACTCAAAGAAATCTAATGTTTATTGTTTCATTCTATTTAAGTGACAGATGCTTTATAAACATATAAATAGTATAATAATAATATGAATATTGTATCGATGCTTAATTTAGTTAGTTTAAAATATATTTCATAAAAAGTAGTAGTTAAAATTAATAATTGTAAAACAATTCTTAGTAATTTATTTAATTAATAAATTGAGTATACATTAAGAAATGCATTATTATAATTACTATATACGTAAAAATACGCTTTAATTATTAATTTAGTTATTAAAATAATTTTAGGAATAATAGTAATTAAAAATAAGGACTTGTTTACTTATATTTAGAGTAATAACAAAATATATTAATATATAATCTGTTGGTAGTTTAATTTAGTTTTTGGTAAATATATATCTAGACCAAACGTAAAAGTTATATGCACTTAGGTTTAAAATAAAAAAAAAGTTCAAATCAATCTAAACCCATTTTTGCTGTTTTGTTTGGATAATTTTGAGTTTTGTTTTTTATGTGTATTTGGTTTTATATTTTTATATGATTATCTGATATTATATCATTATGAATAATTTCATTATTTACTCTTCCATTAAGTAAAGATTTGTTCTATGTAGAGGTTTCATGTCTCATATAATAGTTTCATGACTTTTTTTAATTGAAAGATCAATAAGTAAATTAATTAATAAACGAGAAAAGTTAATTTTGTTAATGAGAAAAAATTTCACTACTGATTATTGTTAATTGATGTGCTTAGTAAAATATCATGATATATATATATATATATATATATATATATATATATATATATATAATGCATAAACAAGATACATTTTTTCTATATTAAATTCATTGTTAACATTTTTTTGAAAGACAAGTGCACCGGTCATAAATATAAAATATAAGAATCATAAATATATTAATCTCTTTCAAAAAATTTGTGCAATACATAACAATAAATGTAATTGATAACAAATTTAGACCAAAATTTATTTTCAATATTTCATTTTATAAGCAAAAAAATAAAATTGTGCAAAAACAATTAAAATATTTTTTATACTTTTATTCAGCACTTGAAATGCGGAAAAAGATTGGAGATAATATTGAATATAATTGCTAGAGTTAAACTTTGCCAAACTTCCCTCTCACGAATAAAAATGATTACCTTCTTTCCAAACTGATGTGAATGTCAACTCACAATAATACTCAAACTTTAATCCCTTAGGTGAAAGAGTTAAATTTACCTATTAACCATCAATTCTTGATCAATCAAATAAACAAAACTTGCTTTTACTACAAGGGTCTTAAGACAACCAAAGAATCATGTTCTATTCTTAGATACAAGTGTTGAAAAATATGATGGCCAAAGTAGAAGAGGAGGGTTGAATTGAACTATTAACTCTTTTTTGAAATCAAGAAAGTATGAATAAGTATTTTTTTGAAACTTTGATTACAATGTAATATTGCACAAAACAACCAGTTAAATTGCAAAACAAAGTTAAAAATGCTTCAAGTATGTATAACCATTGAAAAAACAACTTGTTAAATTACAAAAACAACAGGTTGCTTTTTTCTAGTAGTACTGTAATAGCATAATAACAATCTGAATTACAAAACAATAGGTTAAAATTCATTTTCCTACACTTAGAAAAAATTTCTCAACTCCAGTAGAAAAACCAACTTGTTAAAATTTTGATTTTAACCTGTTAAAAACACTTAACGGCTGCAGTATGTTGCAAAAACCAATGAAACCAGAAAAGAAAATATTTGAAAAGATCTCTCAAAACAATGTAACACCAGTAGTTATTGAAAGTGATGTAAACAGAATTAAATGCAGCAAAACAACAAATTAAATCTTAAAACAATAAGCTAAAATTTATTAAAAGTTATAGCCAATAACAGTTTTGAAAAATCCAGTCCAAACCAGTTTTGATCCCAATACAGAGCAACAAAAGAACCTTTTTGAAATTGCATAACCACTTTATATGAGAATGAATTGATAAGTTTTGAATGAAAATTGTTTAATAAATCAAGATGAGATAATCAAAAGAATTTGCACAGATTGATAATAAAGAAAATCTGCACAATGCTTTTGATAAACACAGTAGAATTCCCTTTTTATTCTTATGTAAAAACAAGTTTGGTTGATCAGTAAAACTGGAACTTATAACAAAGAAACTTGAAAACCAGTACTCCACACTATTATCTAAAATTTAACTGATTAAAAACTAATTTCATCAAGTTAAATTCGTTGTCAGAACTATGTATTGAAAGTTGTCTAGAAAAACAATAGGTTGTTTTTAGATTTTAACATGTTGTTTATACCAGTAAAATGGAAATGCAGTAGAATGATTCGTGAATGGAAAAGGGACAGGGAAAAGAGAAGCACGCAATGATTTTTATCATAGTTCATTCTTTCTCAAGAGCTACATCCAGTCATTTGCATAACAATGCAAAAATTTCTACTAAATTCACTAGTTTACATACACAAACACAACCAAGATTCAATCTTGAACCCTACAAGATTGCCTCTACCCCTTATCCAGAACCCTATCACATAAGATACACCACCCTAGTGTTAAATGCAGAACCCTACTGCAGTGTTTTATGTAAACTTTATAAATCACATAAGATTTCAGTACAAACAATGCTCAAATAGCCTATTTAAGCACAATTCTAACAAGAAATGAATGATAAACTAAATACAATTTCAAGACAGCAATACAACAACCTAAAACCAATCTAAATGCAGAAAGAAACAATTATCTCCACAAAGAACAACTGCTGAATGCCTTTCTAAACCATATGCAAGCAAGTTTTCCTTCAAGATTATGATCTTTTGTTAATCTTGATCAAAATTTCTCACTTTGAAGTTGTTTTCTCCAAGAAGCTGGCAAGTGATTCTTTAGAAAGTTTTCAAAGCTTTTCAAATGAAAATCTATATAAAAAATGCGCTGCATGCAAGTCTTTATTGTGGAAGCCAACACTATTAAGTGAAAACAACATGTTCTTTTTTGAAAATAACAGGTTGTTTTTACTTAAGCACAAAAACAATTGTTTTCTAGAAACAACATGTTGTTTTTGTTCTGCAGCAGCTATATTTTCTAAACTACTTTTGAAAAACCATTTTCACTTGAGTATCATGGAGAACATTGCAAGCAAGTGATAAAAAGACTAACACAAATGCAAATATAAGCTAGACACATTCTATACTACCCCAAACGAAGGATCTAAAGCACTTCGCCATCAATCCTTCCAAAGCTTTAAGAATTTCTTCATCAAATCTTCAATCAAAGAATGTCTTCATCAACTCTAACAACAAGCTTCCATTAGGTATTTTGATTTTGCTTTATATTACAAAAGATATTTTCCAATATTCCAAGATTAAAAGATCACGCGAAGGTTGATCACGTCACAACAAGCATTAAGTACAAAAACAAAATACTAATATTTGAATGAAAAGTCATATATATGAACCCAAAATTGATTACATGAGAGTTTAACCGGTTACATCTAATCCCAACAAGATGAAAATGATGAACAATGGAGGAAGAAGGATATAGAAAAAGCATAAAAGTGAACCTTCCAAACCCTAGTCGATGTTCAAGGCTATATTTTTCTATCCAAAGCCAACTCTAGATGAAGTGTTGAAGTGTCTAACCCTAATATAGAGAGTCTCTTAAATAGAGCAATCTTCAGCGATGATCGCACTTGACCTAGTTGCAGTGGCACCATACACAATTAAGCCTAGTGACTCTTACACCTAATTGACACCTGGCCCAACTTAAGTGGTATTGCGGACAATTCAGAGTTTTTCTCTCGTCTAGTGGCACTTGACTTAGCTTCAATGGCGCTAATTCATTTGCACATCTTTCTCTTTTGTCTTCGCTTTCATGGACTCAAATCCTACTTTTCTTAATCCAATGCTTCCTACTCATTTTTTTAGACAAAATAATAAGAATTAGTGCAACTTTCCATTCTCAAACCCAAATAATCAATTTTTGACAAAAATATAATAAAATAAAGAAATAAGTAGGTTTTAAGCTTAGAAAAAGTTAATTTCATTACAAAAAAGCTAAAAAATGTAAACAAAAAAATGCATGCAACCTTATCAATACAAACTAACAATCATGACAGAACAATGGACAACTAAAGCACCATTCCTAACCAGAAAAAGTGTTTCACTCAATCACACTAGTGTCTCAGGATGTTAATTTCTCTTTTACACCACTAATTACCCATAATTTGCCTTTCCTTTTTATTTCAAGAGAAAAAGTTTTTCAAAACATGTAACATCACAAGGACTTTTATTGGGTTGTAACGTACTTAGGCTAAGAAGTAAATTGGTTTTTCTAGATAGTCAAAGGCACTTGAAGCAAAGATAGCAATTTGATAAACTCATGAATTCAACACATTCTATCTTCTTTTATTAAAAATCCAAACTTAAACCAATATCATCTTTCCACCACAACATTTTATTTTTTGAATATTTTTTGTATGAACAATATGCACCACAATCTTTTCTGATTTTCACTTTATACCCCTTATATAATATGTTTAATTTCTTCCCCTAAACTTCAATCACACTAAGGACCATGATCTCCTTACTTTCTCAACTCAAACTGAGGTAGTCAATTATTTCTCAACCAAGGCTTAAGGGTTCAAGGATGAAGAAGAGTTTCTTTTAATGCTCAAAGGGTGTACAAAGGTTTTATTCTTAAAGAATAAGGTTGACTATTTGGCTCAAACATGAAATAAAAACAAAAATGGCCTTGATCATGTAACATCCTTGGAATTTGAAACATTAAAATTTCATGAACGAATTCATTTTCAATTTTGTGTCAAAATTATGTATCGCCTACTGAGTATCATTTGATGAGTATAGTCTAATACGAGTAAATTTGATAGATATTGTTTGGCCTTATATCACTACCTTAGTATTCTTCACATAGACCAAGTAATTTAATAAGGAAAATCCATCTGTCATATAAAGCCAAAAAAATAAGTTATTAAAGATAAAAATCTAAATCGCATTAAATGCTAAAGATAAACCCAACTTATAATCGGTGCCACGTCAATATATTGCTATAGTTAAAAACTTCATATATACTTCAATAATATGTAACTAAACTTTAGAATCAAACCAAGTTACCATCAAATATTTGAAACTTAACTAAAAGTAATGATTACCATAAACTTAATAAATAGAGTTCTTGCGAATGCATGTGATAAACATATACAACTCACCAAATGCAATAGCTAGTTGATTATGCTTGTTAAAAAATCATAAATAAAAACCATAAATATTTTGATCCCTCATATCCTTTTCTTCACAACCTTTCAGACTTTGTCCACATTACAAGCCTTAATAAAGCCCATATTGATTGAGGAGGAATTATTGCTCTGATTTTCATAAAGTTTAATCCTACGACAAGAGGACGTGACTAACAAATACAGTTTAAAAAAATAAAAATAAAAAAGACAAAGAAAAAATGTTTGAAATGATTCCGGTGGGAAACAACATTCTCTTATCAACCAATGAGCCAAATGAGAATAAGTCAATGGAGAAAAAGCTATACTGGGGCAATCGTTTCCATCCACCTCAAAGAAAAAATAAATCAAGCCACCTTCTGTTCAGACCTCATTTTTGCCCTTGTACATCAAAACTAGGGCAATTTCCATTTGTTCAACCCATATTCTTCCCTCATAGAGATCCAATTCTCTATATGATGGGGCAATCTTGTTTCGCATGTATACCTTGCATAAAATTTTTCCTTTAGAGGGGTGTACAAAGGAACATTTTTCCTTCAAAACTCTTCAATTTTGCTTTCCACTTTTTACACACACCCGCAGATTCAAGCACATGCATCAAAGTAATGTTACAAAATAAAATGTTAATCATATTCCATTTTTAACATTAACTTCAAGACTTACAAGATCCCTCATTTATGAGAACAAGATTTTTGATATCGAATGAATTCAATGCTTACATAAGGAAAATTCTGAATGGTGGTACAAAGAAAATGAAAAAAAGAGTGGATCTCATGCATTCATGCACCCTCATTAGCACAAACATTCTTTGAAAAAAAACATGTGAAAAATGAGTCTCATGCATCCATGCACTCTCATTAACACAAACATTCCTTGAAAAAAATGAAAAAAATAAGTCTCATACATACATGCACCCTCATTAGCATAAACATTTTTTGTTATTCTAAATGTCAACAACGAAAATATGAAAAAAATGACAAAAAGTGAGTCTCATACATACATTCATCCATGCACCTTCATTAACAAACACATCATTTGTTTTCTCTAAAATCCATCATGCACATGGTGTTCGTTTGCATATCTCAATTCGTCTTTTTCAATAGACGCCAACACCACGAGAATGGTTTCAATCACACTTCTCTTTACAATTATTACAGTGTGAGGCCTTCTCCTCATTATCTCTTTGCAGTTATTACAGTGTGAGGCCTTTTCTTTATTGTCTCTTTGCAGTTATTACGATGTGAGGCCTTCTCCTCACGATCTCTTTTCAATTATTACGGTGTGAGGCCTTCACCTCACTATTTTTTTTTCTTTCTTTCTTCAATCATTACGGTGTCAGGCTTTCTCCTCATTATTTCTTTTTCAATTATGACAGTGGGAGGCCAGTTCCACGGGAATGTTCAATGTTTCTATCTTTACTTATCTTTTTACTACGATAATATGAAAACGACAAATTTTCATATTATCCAGTAAAACCTAAGTAAAAAGAGGCAATTACCAACACTGATTTCGTCCGGACAAATAAAAATTATTTTAAAAAATTTAAAAAGAGTGTGTACAATTGATTTATATATATACATATATATATATATATATATGTATATATGTATATATACATATATATGTATATATATATATATATATATATATATATATATATATATATATATATATATATATATATATATATATACATATATATATATATATGTATATATATATATATATACAGACATATAAAAGAAAAAAATTAATTAGTTAGAAAATTAAAAGTAATTTTTTCTTAAAAAATAAAATAAAATAAAGAAAAATCCAAATGAGTACTTTAAGGTTTCAATGTATTTTGGGTCTAACTCATTCATAAAAAAAAAAGAAAATTGAAAAAAATATTGCTTATCTGATTATTTCATTTCCAATTTGAAAGTTTTGATTTTATTTTTGATTTATAGATTCTCATATTTATTCCAATTTAAGGGTTTTTTTTAATTTTATTTTTAATTTGAAGTTTTTCATATTTATTCCAATACGAGGGTTTTGATTTTATTTTTAAGATTCTCGTATTTATTATAATTTTAAAGATTTTGAATTTTTTTTAATTTGAAAACTTTTGAATTTATTACAATTTGAGAGTTCTGATTTTATTTTTTAATTTCAATATTTTCGGATTTATAATTTCAAGGTTTTGATTTTATTTCCAATTTAAGGATTTTCAAATTATTGTAATTTAATGATTAAAATTTTATTTTACCATTTAAGGATTTTGAATTTATTTTCAAATACACGCACACACATGTACACACACAAAAGAAGATGATGAAAAGCAAAAACTAAACTATTAAACCACTTTTAAAAGAAGCTAAAAGTGAAAATGCAACATTGAATGTAAGTAGGTAAAAGAAAAAAAACTATGAATCATGAACACCAAATGGATAAACGAAAAACATAACCACAACAACGTCTGAAAAACCAAAATAAAAGAGAAATGAAATTCGTGAATCGAAAATGGCTAAAACTATTAGACAGAACTGAATGAAAATGATAAGGAGAACATTCAAAATGTAAACAAAACTAAAGCTCAAATTAAAATGATAATATGAATGAATATGAATTAATGAATAGAAAAACAGAGTAAGCATTGGACGGTCGAAATAAAAATGCATGAGATGAATTGAATCAACAAAACTTAAATGCGAATTGCTATTATACTTGAATTGAATGATTAAAAATATGATACAGTGGATTTATTAATGAAATTTAGCCAAGTACAAGAACTAGAGTGTCTATCAGACCATCGTCTAATGGTTATGCAAGGAATAAAGATCGTCTAATGGTTAAAACGAGTGCTAATCAATGAGTTTACAATGAAGTAAAGGACAACAACATAAAAGTACATGAATATAGATTGCTTAAATTGTAATTTTTGCAAAAAAACTTAAAAGCAAGAAAAGTAAATGATAGTGAATGTAAAATGCGGAATTATAAAGGCGAGAAATTTAACAGTGTAGATACATAAATGATGAAAGGAACATTACAGAAATCTAAATTGCATTGCAGGTAAAATTGCAAAAATGTAAATTTTTGTGAAATGTAAATAGTAGAAACTTAAGAGAATTCAGTAAACAAACATTGAAAAAGGACATGAACTATAAATGACAAAATGTAAATAGTAAAAACTATAAAATAGAGATTGAAAATTGAAGCCCAAAAAATAAATAATTAACCCCATAAACATTGGTCAATTTCTCTTCGCTCTTATGTGTAAAGAAAATTATTTCTGACTTCTTTGACTATGAAGAATGTATGACCAATTGGTCACACATTTAAGGTTCTCAAACTTTAATCAAAATCTAAAAACTAGAAAATAGTAAGAGTAGAAGTAGAAATGAAATTGAACACATCCATAAGCGAATTCTTCATTTTAAAAGCATATAAAAGCAAATTGCAGAAATGAAAAACAGAATGAAAAGAACATGAATCACGATTAAGAGAAAAGAGAAAAGCGAAGGGATAAAAGAAAAAAACGAAGAGAGAAAGAAGAGGACTGGAAACGACAAGATTTTATTCGACTGAAAACCTAACCATCAATAGAAAACATAAAACTACAACTACAAGTAAAATTTTAAGTGAAAATTCAATATCTAACTTTTCTTTGAGATTTCTATATATAGCCAATTACATGAGTTCATTGAAAACTAAGGAAGTCAAGATGAGCCCACTCAAATGCCTCACATAAAATTACAAAATTATCCCTCTAACGTGACTTTCTAAACAATGTTTATTTTATCGTATATTCTAAAATGTTTACTTTGAGCTCATTGACTTTGACCATTTAATGGGAAATTGTTGTCTTTGTGCTTCTTCTTTCTTTGAGTCCAAAACTCCATTCTTTATGCTTCCCAAGTCTTCATCAAAGCTCTTCAATAGTTAATCTTTTGCAACAAAAATCAAATAAAAAAATCATAACAAAAACGATAGATTAGATGGTTCAACAAATATATATATATATATCTAAAAATGCTTATTAACACAATTTACATTAAAACACTTATTTCCTATTAAAAATGCAAATATTTATTATGTCTCACATTTATCCTATATAAAGAAACTCAAGTGGGCCTTGTAAAGATAACTTGATGTGAATTCAATACATGAGTGTTTGAGTTTAAGAAGAGCGTATTTTTGTTCTCTTTCTCTAGAGAGTTTATAGTCATTTCTTAATAATTAATTTACATACATCTCTTAGTGGGCTTGAAAATGTATAAAATAATAATAAATCGGGTTTTGTATTTAAGCTTTTAATGTATGTAAATTTTACCTAAGTGCATATCTAACCCAAATATGTTTTAAACCCTAAATTGGCAGATTCTTTTACCCTGTGCTGCACATGGAGAAACTTCTCTCCATTTAGTCATTTAAAACACATTTATCACATCTTAAATATGTTATATGTAGAAGTATATAGAGTTTTACATGGTCTTTTGGCACTTGAATTTGGAATTTAAACTTCAAATTTTATTGGAAGTAAGTTAGGGTATGACAAGCTTTTATACTTTGTTCTTTTCAAGTGTCATCTTAGGAAAATCTTATCCTTTAAGTTCTTCCACAATGAACCTTTCGGAGTTATAATCTTCTAGATCTCATGTGAGTTAGGTTAGCTTTCTTACCTTCGCTTCTCCTCAACCACATTTGCAAGCCACTTTATTAATCGGTTTACATAACTCCAACACAAGCAAGTTTTCATCAATGTTCAAGTGGGACTTTCTCCCTTACATAGTCTTTATGACACTTTATATTTATATGAAAACATAAAAAACATATAATTATTTATATGAAGGTTGATAGTCCTTTTTTTTTTTTTTTATTAAAATTGTAATATTAACCATCGGTGTACTAAAAGTCTAAAGTTGTTTATTACAATGTTTCAATTAATGATAAAAAAATTGTGCTTTCTTTAAGAGACTACAACCTTTGAATAAATATCCAAAATGATTAATTAAATATCTATGTGTTGACTGATAAGTTCCTAATTAAATTTTTCACATAAATGGGTTTTTAAAAAATTCATTTGTTTCACACACACACACACATATATATATATATATATATATATAATATAAAAGAAAAGTATGTGCTTATATATCAAATCAAATACACATAAAATACTTATACACAAATAAATGAATTTTTTAAAAGTTTTTTATATCTAAATATTACTACGAACCAATGTAGTCTTTTAGGATCAATTTAAATATTTACTCATGTGATAACTATTATTTGTATTGTTATATTATTTGAGATACTTTGCATTATCCTGTTTATTTTAACTATCTCTTAAATATATTTTATTATTTCATTTTGATGTTATATTATTTTATAATTTTAATTTATTTCTCCTTAAAATTGAATTTTGCCTGTTAAAATTTATCTACATAGATTTTTCTGTGATTTAGTTCATTATCAAAGTACTAAACAACAATAATGCTGAAAGTTTGAGAGTAATTAATGATACTGGGTTTAAATTTTGAATACGTAATATATTAAATAGTCTCGGAAAAAAATGTTTTTGTTTAAAACAATTTTATTTAACTTTGGATTATCTCTTACCAAAAATACTCGTTATTTCTATAAAAAGTCACTTAATCAATGTGTTCAGCGTACCCAGCATAAATTACAAAATTGAATTCAATGTACGAAAAAACTTAATTAAAAGGTATTCTTCACTCTCAAACCTCGATTAGAAAAGACCACCCAACTCATATATCAAATGTCACAATTAAAAATGTTCCAACCTAATTAATAGATTTAAATTTGAATTTTAGGTATCCAACTGTATTAAAACCCAAGAAGAAAACTTTTTTATTTGTCTTTGATAAAATTGTTTTCTATTAAAAATATACTTATAGTCTATTAAAAATAAAACAATTATGGTGAGGAGTTGATACGTGACAATGACATGAATTTAATTTCCAGTAAAGTTTCCTGCAGATTGCATGCATGGTCATATGCCATCATTTCGAGTACAGGTGAGTAAAGAAAGAGATGAAAACAATTGAAATTTAAAAAACCTACAAATAAATATAAGGTGATTAGTATTATATTTCTTGCTTAACGAACTAATGGTATAAATTAAAATTAAATTGAATGTAACACACAAATGTATTTTATGTAATATATATATATATATATATATATATATATATATATATATATATATATATATATATATATATATGATATTTAATTTCTGCTCCTGAACAAAAGTTCATTTAGAAAAACTCATACACAAAAAATAAAAAAAAAATATCCTAGCATTACTAACTATGAAACAAACTAAGGAGTTGAACACAAAAAACAGTTTCATTATTGTGAAAAAAAATTATGAAATTTTATTTATTTTTCAGCAAGTTCAGATTAGTTTAGCCCGAAAGCTTAAAATATAACAGTGAATTATATAAATAAAAAATAAAAAAAACGTAGTACTTGAAATAAATATAATTTATAGACCTAAAAAGTAGTATTATTAGTTAAGTGAAACCGTTTTGAGAAAACTGATTTAATTTAGTATAACATAAACAATACGTTACTTTAATTCAACTCTTATTATCAATGCGGTCTATTCAAGTCTTTATGATTCATTACTAAGAACAATACGAAAGTAAAACGCATACCTAACATACAATTAATGAGATACAATTAAGATAGAGTTTATTTTCTCACCTACTACCAACGGTTTGACACAGTAGCAGATGCTGTCATAGATGTGTATCTCTTGCGTAAACCAATTTTAGAAACATTTACACAAGTAATAAAAGAAACATTTAATATCTTTCACTAAAGTCTCGTATTTATTTTAAAAGTTTGATCCAAGTTCTTATGATTTTAAATATTTTATTTTAACACTTTTACATTATATATCTGATCAGATAACATTGCTTTTATATCTATTTTTTTTATAAAATAAAAGATAAATAATTGATTGAGTACAACAACTAATATATTTTATTTTAAATATTAAAAAATTACATTTTCAATACAAAAGTTCTAATTCTATTAATTTATTATGTGAATTCAATCATTGTTTAAGATAATTCAACATATGTTTTGTTTTAATAATTATCATGTGTAATAAAATTATCGTTAACATACAATTAATTTAAAAAAAATTAAGAATTTTAAATTTATAAAACAGAAAAAAAAATTCAATGACAATTATTAAACATTACAAACTTGTTTAATTACTTTAACCATTAACAAAATATAAATAAAATTAACAGTTTTGTACTAAAATTGTTATTCTTTTTAAATATTAAAAATGAAATATATTAATACTTATTGAATTGAATTGCTTATTTATTTAAAATAAGGTTTAAGTTATAATTATATATATATATATATATATATATATATATATATATATATATATATATATATATGTATATTATTTATTAAAAGATTTTGTTGATAATGTTTTAAAATTTCTTCTTCGATTATTGAACAATGGAAAATGACTTTAGATACTCTTTTGAAGACATTCCTTCCAAAGTAATTTTTATCGAAATAAATTTATTTAAACTACGAAATTATCAATAAAACTAATTGAATAAAAAGTCCCACACATTTTTTTCATTTTCAGTAAATTCTAACTAACACTATGCTAAATAATATTCTATTTATTTCTTTTCTGGTGTTAGAATTTAAAAAAAAAATATTTTGTGAATTAGTGAACACTTCGAAGTTTAAAATAATATTAATTAATGAAAATTTCTATTTATTTTTAAAATAATATTATTTTTGAATTAATGACGGTGATTCTTTTCTTTTTATAGGTAATGCCATGGAAGTTATCTGAAGGCATGGGATATCGTTTTTTAATATGTTTTTCACGAAATCAATAAAAATTAATTATTATTTTACATTAATTGTAATATAATTTATATTAATTATAAATCTTACATTTCTTAATAATTTTTAATATGTGAAAACAAACAAGTAAGACGGCGAAACAAAATAATAGTCATCTCGTCCAGTAAGAAAAATAAATGATAAAGACTCACATGAAAAATATAAGTTTTTTAGTATTCAATAGAAAAAAAAATATTTAATAGGGGCTCAACTAAATTATGAGGAAATTAATATTTAAATAACCTACTTTAATCAACTTGCATTTTATATTAATTTTTTATAATAAAGAGATTTTAGTATACTTCTTTATTTTTATAAGAAAAAAGTTTACTATCTTCAATTCAAAGTCAATGTATCCTTATAATTTATTTATAACCATAATGTTTTCACTTTTTTAAGGAAACATTAACTACTTTCAATTCATTTAATGAATCTATAAAAACGTTAGATTGTTTTAAGTAAAATTTTTTCAAAAAGTGATATATTTACATTTTTAATTGAAACTAATAAAACGTAAAAGTACTTAAATATAAAAGATAAAAGTATTACTTCCTTTGGTATGTAATATTATAAGAAAAATAGTTAATTGATACAAATTAAGAATTGTTTAACACATCTTTCGCATGATAAAAACTTAGTAGGTTCATTTTCCTAAGTTTAAATAAGGATATAATCAATTCTGATACTAAAATTGTAACAATCCTAAAAATCTTTATTATTATCATATTTAATACATAATAATAATATATATTGATGCATAACAATAAGAATCTACATAGTATATAAAGTTAAGTCACTCAAGGATATGATTCCTATGACATATGAAAAAAGGAATCATATAAGTTTTAATGATGAAAAACATTTTAAGACTAATAAAAAGATATAATAAAGCTCATGAATATGCCAAAAGTGAATGTTTAACAAAAACCTGTAAGAACAACTGGTTCTACAAGGTGGTTGAATGAAGCTTAAACTCAAATCCATATAAATAGAAATCACCAAGCAAGATTGTCTAAGGCAAGAATATACTGGTTCACCCTAATCTCTTAGGCTACATCCAATTCTCTCTTGAACAAACTGTTAAAGAGGTTCCACTATCACATAGATGGCTACAACGAGTACACAAACCTCTCTAGGTTATAACGAGTACACAAACCTCTCTAGGTTATAACGAGTACACAAACCTCTTTAGGTTATCACGAGTACACAAACCTCTCTAGGTTATCACGAGTACACAAATCTCTCTAGGTTATCACGAGTACACAAACCTCTCTAGGTTATACCAGTCCCAATCTCTCCTTGAGATCAACACCAATCAAGATTGAAATAAATACTCTTAAAAGAGATAACAATGAAAGCTCACAAGGGTTTACTTCACAATGATAAAGAATTACACAATGGTTTCACACAACCCAAAGATTTAAGTGCTCTCAATAGCAGATTGACAATAGACACTCAGTAGTAGATACTCTAATCAACGTATTGTATGATGTATTTCTCTTTTTGGTTCTACTACTTCAACTTGAAATTGCTCCTCTATATGTAGCTTTTTAAAAACTAGCTGTTGGGATGCTTGAACAGAGCAATCTTGACTTTCTGGTGTATGGAGCTCAAACTGGAAATATTTCTCTAATTTTTATACTGCATTAAACTTGATTAATTATGTATAGAAAATAATTTAAAATATAGAGAAATTATATTTGAGATACTCATCAATAATTTGAATAATTTTCCTTATGAACAAATTTGAACATTAAAGCACAATATGATATAAAATCAATTAATCACATTTAAATACTCCATAATAATTTGAATAATTTCTATTATGAACAAATTTGAACGTTAAAGCACATCATGCTATAAAATCAATTTAAATCAAATCAATAATATAAAAGTAAACAGTAAGAAAATTACCTTTTCCTATGTGTTTGTTGCTTTAATAATAATGTTAACTCCACAATGTATATAAAACATCAAATATAAATGTATACTTGAGTTTTGATATCATCAAAACTTTACCAGGTGATTTGATCATCTAAAGGGACTTTGGTCCGTCTAATATTTAACAATAGAAACCAACATGCAATTCAAGTTGACAGACGGTCATCCAAAGTTGAACGCATCAGACGATAACTGGATACACTGATGAAATGTTGAATATATGATTTTAACTAAATGGACGAATCAACCATGCAAAGACATATCAGATGAACCAGAAGCACATGGTCACACTAAACGAATCTGGTAAACATTACATGATCTTATAATGCTCATATTAGAAGAAACTAATATTGAACATGTCAGAAGAAGGATTAAATTTCTTCATTCTCGTGATAGAAGATATATTGCAATAGGGAGTTTATCAAAACTTAATGCTTAAGTTTAAAGTTGGCTTCTCGAATATGTGTTAAGAATTTGCTAAAATCTAATTCAACCTAAATTGCTTCAACGATTAAAATTAAACAGACTTAGAAAGTTTTTGAAAGAGAGATTACCATTGGATTTTTTTTAGATGAAAATTTTATTCATACATTAAACGTAATAAATTATGATTGACTCAGACACTTAAACGCATATCACTATTATCAATCAAGTTCAAATTATTTTTAAGATCATATTGGAAAAATGAACGATGTGCAAAGGATATGAAAGCAAATGTTTCCTAATGAGATTTCAAACGGGTGAATTTTGAAGATAATGTGCACGAATTAATCAAGAGTCGATATTACACGAGCTCAATGCTTAGATTGCTACAAGAGAAGAAATGGAAAGAAGAACAAGACTTATGAAGAACTTGACTAATATATCTCGTCTCAATGTTTTAAATTATTGCACAAATGAAAAGATTCTAATGAATTAAAAATCCAGAATACGCATAAAAAAGGAAAATATTTAGTAGTGCGGAAGATTCCATCTATAAAAGTTTCAATGGTCATCTTCCAAATGGCTATATGAAGATTTTGAATATGCAGAAGAAAAACAAAAAAATAATTGAACGAATGAAAAAGAATTATAGAGCATAAATTAGAATTTCAAATTGAGTTTCACTGTTTATCAGCTTTTTGAGAGAAAATCATTGTAAATTCTTCATTGTGTGAGGATATCTTGTGAGCTTTATTTGTTCTCTTTATCAAGAGTATCTTCCTTCTTATTGTTGAGAGGTCTTGATCTCAGGGAAAGATTAAGACTGGTATACTTGGAGAGGTATGAGAATACTTGGTTCCTGAAGATAAATTTTAGAAAATATGTTTGCCCCATACAATTTGTCCAACATATCATCTAAGGGATTGTACACCTATATTTTATAGTGATGTTATTGACGGCCCAACAATATGTACACATTCTCCAAGACCCATCTTTCTTGGGACCGATAACACTAGAACTGCACAAGGACTGAGAATCTTCTGAACCCAACCCTTCTTCACCAGAACATCAACTTGTTTCTAAATTTCCTATATTTTCTTAGGGTTGGTTCTGTAAGTTGGCTTATTGGGTTAACTAGCTCCAGGAACTAAGTCAATCTGATGCTTTATTTTCCTTAGAGGTGACAAATCACTTGGTAACTCTTTAGGAAATATATCATTAAATTCTTTCAAAAGATTTTTAACCCTGTTTGATTGAGAATTAAGTTTATTACTAGTGGTAATAAGTGTCTCTTTGTAGTAGAGAAGGAAGAGATGTTGTTCCTTTAGAAAAGCTTTTATTTTATTTTCATTTTTCACAGATTTCTAGGGAATAACACTAGTGAAGGAGAAACAAGGCTCCAAACTCAGTCCCTTCTCTTTTTTATTTTATTTGAATGAGAGAGTTTTTGACTTAATTGTTTCATCCTCTCTCTTTTCATTTTCCTTGGCAATAATCTTCCCATTTTTTATAAATGACTCACTCTTTATCTTTTGATGTAATAGGTTTACTTCTTAAAGTTAGAGATGAATGAAACATGACTTTCGTAGAAAAATATTTTCTCACGCAAAGCTTGTTCAAAGACATAACAAAGGTATTCCCTCTTGGCCTATGCTCCCCTTTCCTAACGTACAAGAACAAACAAAACAAGCATAAATACAAAATACTAGGAAATAAAAACAATGCACCAAAAATTCAAATTAAAAAATTCATCAAACATTAAACATTTCTCATTTATGATCATATACTATGTATTACAAATCATCATAGTAAAAATGTTTAATTAAGCATTGAGTTAATTAAGTAAATCAAACATGATTTTTATCAAATATTCATACATTATGACATAATCAATTAAAAAATTTCATAATCAATTGTCGCAACCAAGGTCGTGATGGGGATGGCGAAAAAACCTTTGAAATAACAAAGGAGTCGTCATCATAATTTATTAAGAAAAACTACAATTTTTTTTAAGAGAAATGGTTGACAAAATTAGCTTAGGGACTCGAAGTCGATTACTCATAAAGAATATGTAAACACCCTCCAGAGCTCGTCCTAAGATGATACTTTAATTGAATGTGCAAGACCAATGTGACTTTTTAAAATGTTTATTTTCTTCCAAATAATGAAACAAAAATGCATGTGAAAAAAGGAAAATATTTTTAAATTTCTTGTTTGGGTCTGTCAACGATTGACTTTGCTCTTACGTATCTTAATCTACAGTGAAAAATCAGAACTTACATAGTTCTTTTTTTTTTTAAGTGAACCCAATAAAATTGACCTTACTTCTACGTATTTACGTTTACAATAAAAGATAAAAATTACTTAATTTTAAATAAAAAGTTATTTGTTGTTATGTTGATATTTTTAAATTTAAAATTTTAATATTTTAATTTTTTATAATTTACGTAAGGTAGTGTAAAGTAGTGTGAGCAAGTACACTTATACTTTAACAATCATTAAGGAAAGATATTATAAACTATACATAGCTACTCCTTAATTACATACATTTTATTCATAAAAATATATATTTTAATTTTTATCGGAAAAAAGTATTGAGTAAAAGATGATACATGTTACTCTTGATAAATGTTGGTTCTCTTTCTTTCTTCTTATACGGCCATTAATGATGGTTGTGTCAAGTTCTTCTTGCACACTTATATAAGAAAAGCATCGTGAAGTAAATTAGAAGAAATTATTTTCTTCTCCAACAAAACCCTCCTTCCTTGATGTTTTACAATTTTATCTTTCTTTTTCTTCAATAAAACTCTCCCCTTTTAGGACTTTACAAATTAACATCTTTTATACTCCAAACTAACAACACCTCAATATAACCGTCTCTCGCAATCTCACTGTACAAAACTCAATTTTATTTTTAAAACTTATAAACATCTTTAATACAGACCATTTTCATTCACATTCATTTAAATTACAATAATATAATAAAATTTTATCTTTATCTCCTCTTACGTCAAAATTGTCAAATAGTGATAATTTTTGAAAGTTATGAAGTAATCATTTTCCAATTTTAAACCCTTCTAATACCATATAAAAGCCACACACAATTACAATCTCGTAATTCCCACAGTGAATTGGACTTCCCAAAGCTTAGGGCCCACATGCACGTCGGTTTGTAATATGCATGCAACAAAAAGTTGCAAAAAGCCAGAAAGCGGTATCAGATGTGAAATGTAACGGGGCAGAAAATATGCAGATGAGGACCCCACTTGCATCGTCTCCATGCAAACCACTAGCGTGACCATCATAAGCACACAGACTCTCCTTTGTTCTGTCACCCTGAATAAACTTGGATCAAAACACCTGCCTGCTTGGCAGAATAGGATGAAGAAAAAAAAAATAACTGCTCTTTCTTCGTTGGGCTTGTAGTATTCATAAGCATACAAGTATACCGCAGCATGAGGAAGACGATGAGCAATAGTCACCCCAATGCCTTTCTAAAATGCTATAAATCCTTCTCCCTCTCATCATGAACCCTTTCATTTCTTGTATGATGGATGGAACTTCCTTTTCTGATTGCCTTACTTTCGTGATTTCCACACACGCCCGACAATAAGGCGTATAGCAAGCAGCAGTGACCATCTAATACAGTAATGAAGGGTACAATTTCTAACTTTTCCAAAAATTAGAAAGACCAACTATATATAAAACAAAAAAGCTTTAAGTAAAACAAAAAGTATTTAAAGCATCGTTTTAAATATTTCTCAAAAAGTTGAAAGAAAACAATGATCGAGTGGTGTATCACATCACCATTTCACCTTCACTAAATAAAAACAACAACATTTAAATCAAAAATTAAAAAATTAAAAAAAAAGTCGTACATCAGTACACAATTTCTTCAATAATAATTAAAATAAAATTTAAAGTTGTCTTCCTACTAATCAATTTAGCAAGAATATTTAAAACGATATGATAATTCAGAAAAACATGTTTTGAAAAAAAAAAAATAATAAGGATATTGTTTTTGGCAAAATTCGTGTTTCGAGACACCATATTTTTATTTCAAAGTCGTGCTGGATGTGCTTAATTAATTAAAATTCAGGACTTAAGATTTTAGAGTTATCTATATCTTTAAATATCTAATATTTTAGGTTTCTCTATATCTTTAAATTTCTAAAAAAAGTTGCATTATTATGATAAATTATCCACCAAAAGGAGCAGCAATTCCTTTTCTGAAAAACCGAAACACCCATTAAAATTGCAGGTTCAACAATGTAATGTGGCCAGATGCATGTGAATTACACCTACGTGTCCAAAATGTGAAAGCATGATGGAATTCCATGCAAGTGAAGGTGGCGCCAAGTGTTGTTATTTGTGCAGCGAAATGGAGATGAGTATGTGTTGGAAGGACTTTTAACGTGAGACACATTAGAATGAAGTAAGAGAAAAGTATCGAAGAATCCTACTCTTTAGAGGTCAAGTAGAAACATCAAAATAATTGTGGCAGTACAAGAATTCTCATTTATAAGTAAAAAATCATGTACATAAGTTATTTATCAATAGAGTATTGCACATCTAATTTTTAATTTTTTCATACTTTAATCCTAACTTGCAACAAACTTTTACTGAAATGATAATACATGGTAAACTAGGAGTAGAGAGAATATTTTTAATACATAGCATGACACCTAGCAAGGAGGCATAAGAAGGAGACGTAAGAAGTATGCTTGGAACAGACACCTAATCCTAACCCTAGCTTTCATGGTAAGTTAAGATTTTTATCCTGAGTATTAACCCTATGTGTCACTTTCTCTAGAGTTTTGGTCTAAATATAAGGTTCAAAAGTAAATTTCTAATTAGAATTCAAAGTTTAAAATTTTATTCTTTGACCTAAAATATAAGATATATAATAAATTTTATACTACTTTATAAATTTTTATAAATAATGGTTTTATTTTTTATATTCAAAACTCTAGAATAATCTCTTTAATTTTGAATTTGAACCTAAATGTCTTATTGAAAATCCAAACAAGTCCAATCAAACCTCAAGCTTCTTGTAAATTCTTTATCAATCTCTATTTTTATTATCTTTTTTATTCTTGTGTGTAATTTGAAGACGGTTAAAAACATTTTGTAAAAAACTTTAACCTTATTGAAATTCTTTTTCAAAACCTTTAATACAAGAAAAGTAGTGGCATCAATATAAAGAGTAACAGAAGAAAGAAAAAAAGGATACAAAAAATTATATTAGTTTAAATGCTCAACTGCTTAGGGATTGGACCAAAACTAGTTGTAAGCTTCATGGTTGCAGTAGTTCTCAAAGCCAGGAGGTGCCTCCCATCCCATTAGACCAAATACTTTGTTCAAGAAATATCCAACACGCTTAAGGTTATTAAAGTAGATAAATCTTCAAGGTATAAATTGTGCCTGATCTAACACCTCAAATTTATAATGCAATGTTTTCGAGATACAATGTATTAGAATTGTCTTATTTGGGAATAATATAAGTATTTTGTTATTTTAATATAAGACCTAGAAAAAATCATAATAATAATAATAACAATTACAACAATAACAATAATAATAATACTAAACTATAATATATATATATATATATATATATATATATATATATATATTTTAAAAATTTAAAAAAATAAAGTAATTAAAAAAAAGAGAAGCTAAGAGACTTATCACTTTGTATCAAGGGATAAGCAAGAGTAAAAAAAATCTTAGTACAAGTCAATAACACTTGCATTTAACAAAGTTAAAAGAAATTATGTCTATATATATATATATGTAGAAAAGGATGAGACATCTATATATTATTTAATTTATCTTCAGTTACATATTAGTCTTTTTTGTTTTTTTATCTCACTAATATACCTATATTTCTTTATTTTAATATTTATTATATATTTTTTTATTTTATTGACAAGTAAATATGATAAAAAAAAACCTATAAGAATAATAAAGTCATTAATGAATAATGATTTGTAGACATTGTAGTTGGAAGATATCTTGTGTTATTATGACATCCATGGTAAAACTCATTTATTCTGACTAGTCATTACAAAACTAGTTTAAATCTTTCTAATACAAAATGAAATAGATTATATTAATAAAATTGTAAACGTGATTTGTGTCTTTTTTTGATTTGATATTATTTTACATGATATTTGTTCTCACTTCCCTATTTTACATATTGTATATGATATAAATAAAAACATCAACCTATATAGATGGAGGTACCAAACTTTCCAAATCCCATTTTTGCAGTCATTGCAACAGTTTTCTTAAGAACAAGTTAGAATATAGATATCATTGCCAATTTTTATCACTTTGCGAGGGACTAACCTATATCAACCTTCACATTCGTTTCTAATATGGTAGCCTCAGTCATGCTAGAAGGACCAATAGTGGTCACTTTTATATGCCTCTTTCTGATATGGAAGCCTCGATCATCCTAGAAGGCCCAATAGTGGCCACTTTTATATGTCTCTTACCATCCTAGAAGGCCCTTAATCAATATGTTTCTACCGACTTATATAAAATATAGTAGTATTAATAAATGAAGAATTTGTAGATAAATAATACTGCTTCTTCTCTCTAGGAAATAAGCAAATATGCATTTAAAATATAACAAAAAAGTATAATATAAAATTTGTGAATATATATATATATATATATATATATATATATATATATATATATATATATATATATATATTTATATTTATAAACCATAATCTCATATCTTAATTTTTTTCATGACTTAGTATAAAATACTCATCTCTCAAAACATATAAATAATAATCAGAATGTGTTAAAAAGGACGTTAAAAGCATCATTACCTCAAATGTGATGGAGACGGAGGGAGCTTTTTGGGTAATCTTTTTGGGCACCATTTAGGTTCTCCTATAAGCATAAAATATGAACGAGAGAGAATGGAGAGATTTTAGGGTTTAGAATTTCCCAAAGAGTAAACGTGAGAGACGAAAAGTTTATTGAAAACAAAAGGTTTTTCTTATATGTAAGTTTGAAAGAAAAAGAAAAATCGTGAAATGAAAAGGCCATTAATCTTCCCTAACAACGTGGACTTTGACATGATCACATGTAGCTTTTAAAGGGTGTGTTAGTTGTTCTACCCTGAGTAGCTTGTTAGATCATGCATTAAGGTTTCTCATTTCACCATTAAATGTGTTTGATATCTTCTGATAATTGCTCATTAATACATTGTTGTTCTTTGAAGACCCAAAAAGCACATCAATACTACATATTCGATTTCATCATTTGGTCAATGTAATTTAAATAAACTTTTGCTTTAATGAAACCAAGAGTCTTACAGTTCATAAGATTATAGTTTTGTATGAGGACATTTTGTAAAAGATATGTAGGCATTTAAATGAGTCTAAGGTGAAGACCTTTCATCTTTTGTGTATATGTATCGTGTAATGGTGATCATCACTCTTTGTCTATTGCTTGCCTTATTGGATCTTTTCCTCAATACATTATTAGGCGCTTAACCCGTTAGAGGCTGAGCTCTGATACTAACTGTAGAAAACAAGAAAAACATAAAAAGGAGGATTCAATTATATTTTAATAATTATTTTAATTTTTTTTAGTATCATCTAATGATGGAGATGATTATTCAGATGATATTTTATATAGAACAATTGATTTGTCAACAATTTTCTTAATAAGGATTGTGTTTGATGACATGTGTTAGACTTGACTTTTCATTTAATATATTCACTTATTTAAAAAGGATTTTTCAAACAAAACTTAATTTTCACAATGACTCTCCCTCTTACATTAATACAAACGAAAATAACATGCAAAGTAAAGGATATAAGGAAAAGATAAATGCGGACAATACTTTTATATTAGTTCATCTGACTTGGTAGACTACATCTAGTTCTCAATCAACAGATTGAGTTCCACTAAGCAGACTAATGTTGTGAAGTACAATGTGAGTATTCTTTGAGCTCTTAGTCATTTTTTACTAACCTTTTGAATATAGTTTGGTAATGTAGCCTCTCCTAGCTTACCCATTAAGTATTATTTGGGAACGTAGCCACTTATGGCTAACCCCTTGAGTACTGTTTGGACCCAGCAACTCCTGGCTAAAACTGAGTATTCTTTGAACCTAGCCACTCCTGCTAAAACTGAGTATTCTTTGAGCTCAACCACTTCTAGCTAAAAGTGAGAGTATTCTTTGAACTCAGCCACTCCTGAATAAAATCTATATTCTTTACCAAACAACCACTCCTAGTTAAGATATGTAAATTACCATATCAATTATCAACCTAATCATTGAATCGCTCACTAGAGAGGAATGACATAATTGAGGACCATCCAGCCACCACAACTTTGACTAAGAGGAAAGGAGAAGATGAAGCCTCAAGGAGTAAGAAACTGCATTTAATAAAAGAAATAATATGATTTTCCCATTCTTCTTAGTCTTATAAATAAATTTTAAATCTTGTAAAAAAACATAAATAAGAGTAGAACATTTTTTATGGTATTATTAATTTTTATTGTGTAAGAAGTAAGAGCATAACAGACCTCCAATTGAACCTCTATTAATGTAGATTGGGTGGTTAAAATCCTAGTTTCCAAGTCAATTTCGTCCACCCCAATTAGGCTTCAATTAGAGAGTCAAAAACCCTACAAAAGAAATCAACACATGGCCACAAGCAAGGGAGGAAAAACACTTAAAAACACATGAATTTTCCATGTTTTGGGTGATATGGGACATGGAGAAGTTATATGAGTGAAAATTAGTTATGTTCCTTCCCTTTTGTAATTATTCTCGCATCCCCTAAATCATGTTGTGCAAGAGAGCACTAACTCATATAAATAGAGTCCTTTGCCTCTTGTAGAAAACACATTGAAATTCAACTTGAATTGAGTTGCTATTATGCATTCTTCTTATTTTTTTAAAGTGTCTAAAATAGGAGTATTGTCCAAAGGGGTCTTCTCTAAGGAATTCTTTTATAATTTTGAATTCTTCTTTACTTGTAGTTCATAAGCAAGGTTTTGCAATTTTTTTCAGAAAGGTAAAACAAAGACATTATATGTCCATTATCTTTAGTTTCGAAATCTCAATTACCTCCTTGAACATGATACATGCATTTCTAGTTTATTAGGAGTGAAAATTTGACCTAATTGTAAGTTGATGTTCAAAATTGAATGTGTAAAATGCAAAATTGTGGCCTCTTTGACTGAAAAACAAAATAAAAATTTGAGAATTGAAAAAAAAATTATTGAGGAAGAGATGTTCAAAGAGCACAACAAAAGATAAAGAAACTTAAAACAATTCACGTTCACTCATTGATGCATGACCTAACTTTTACTACTTGATTGAGTGTTTTTAGCATCTTTGAGTGGTTCATTGCTTTCATTTTCTTCTTATGAAAATTGCAGTTGCATGTTATTATGTCTACAAGATTCAACTTGAGTTTTGATTTTTCACAATCTAGAGCTATTCCACAGGTTCTTTTTGTATGTTTAGTCTAAAATTGTTCCTTATTTTGTTGTTTATCTTCCTTTAAATTTATTTGAGTTTTGTCATCTATAATATTTCAATTGGCAGTTGTCCACTTTCAATTGTGCTTTTCTTGATTTTTTTTCTTCTTATTTTACTTCAAAATTATTTGAACTTCTCCATTGAAACTTGAAAAAACACATCTCTTTTAAAGGTAGCATTATAGGTATTGGTTGAAGAACCTTTGGAGACTACTTTTTAAGGATACTTAGGAATAAGTGAAGAGCATTTTGAGGAGTGAAATCACTTGAGAGGAAGCATCATTGGCTGTTAGACTGAAAACACAAAAACAAAGGCAACAAAGCACCAAAACCGAATTAGCAACAAAATTTTCCCTCGCAAAACAACTAATTCCTTAGCTATATCCATTGCTAATTACTTGTTCATGTTGTAAGTTTATTTATTTTTAATGGAATTTTGTGTAGTGTTTTGTAATTTCTTTGTTCATTTGTAAACTTTTCCTTTGCTTTGGTGTCTTGGGAAAATGTCTTTGGTGTAATCCCATCTCCTTAGCTAAACTTTATAATAGTTAAGTGTGTAGTTTGTAATTGAAATTGTCACTTGCACTTTCACTTAGGATTTTGCATATAGATTTTATTGCTTTTTTTTATATATCATTACTTTCATTTTATATTCTCCTTTCATTTAATTTATAGGTCTTCATGACCAGATAGGGTTAATCTCTAAAAAAAATCAATAGTTGACCACGTTTTGGTCTTTAGGAGTCCATGTACACACACATTTGGGAAAAATCTTTTTGAAGTTTTTTAGTATGAATTTTTGTGAAAGTGGTCTAGGGAAAACTCTGGCTAAGAAAGACTTGGCACCTAAGCATGTCCACTTGTATCTCACCTCTCTCTTTTGTGAGTGTACTTAGTAAACTTTTAACATATTTTCTTCTTAGAAGATTTCACCAAAATAAAAACCATTTATGAAAATCTTTATCACTAATTTTTGTGAAATATTGAAAACTTTGAGAAAACTATTTTTAGATAAAAAAAATGAGTGATCATACGCATCATTCTAGTGCACATGGTAGTTTTAGGGAACATCAAAAGGGGGAACATTTGAGAGATGAACTCCAAAATACAACGAAAAAAGAAATACCAATAGAAAAACTAAAAACCTTGTTTGCTTAGAACATGTATCAACACGGTAAATCTAAGAGTACCATGAAGATGGTTCAAATAGATAAAAGAACATCATAGAGACCCTAATTCCCATAGAGAAAAGCGGGTGTATAGTACTCATCACTATGATGATTCCTATCAATCACTCCCTAGGCATCATCTTGTGCCTAAAAATCATACTCATTCTACAAAGCCTAAGATAAACCTTCCTTCTTTCTACAGAAATAAAAATGTTGAAGAATATCTAGATTGGAAAATGAAGGTTGAGAAACTTTTTGAATGCCATCAAGTAGATGAAAAACGAAAAGTGTCCATGGCTACTTTAAGTTTTCAAGAATATGCCATGTATTGAATTGGCACGAGTTAAAGGTGTGCATGAAAGAGCTTGTTTAAAAAAAGAAAATTTATAATAGGAGAAAAAGAGTATATAACAAGAGAAAAAGAGTACAACGAAAGAGTGCAAGCACTTATTAGAGAAAGAGAAGAGCAAGAAAGGGTAAAAAAAATGGAGAAAGAAAGGAGATTAAGAAAAGAGAGAAAAAGAGAAGGAAGTGAGAGAAGAGAAAGAGATGATAAATAAATCAAGAAAAAGAATAAGAGTCTCTTATAAAACTAGCCACAAGCATAATTGAGAAAAAAATCCTTAAAGGGATTGCAATACTTTGAACTCTTATTTTCACTTAAATCATGATGCTAAAGCTTCCTCCCAAAAATCTCAAAAACATCACTTTGTCTTGTTGTTACATGGCACAAAGCAACAACAAAAATAAAAGTGAAGAAAAAGATGTTTCTAAAACAATGACCCTTAGTTTTCCTCAATTTTTTTGCAAAAATAGTAAACAACATTGTTTCGTTACATTTTCTTTTAGAAACAATTTTCTCAATTTTATTTTAATAAAGAAATTCATTCAAATTTTGTTTGTTGCTTACTATGAAGGTGCAGTTGATTCTAGAAGGGCGAGTTGATTAGAACCTGAACTCAAATTATGAAATATAAACAGTTTAAAGAGATATAAAAAAAACAAAGTATAAGGAAGAGAGAAGTAGACATAGATTTATATTGGTTCACCCAAAAATCAGGGTTTCGTCTAATCCCCTTAAGCAAATTAAGATTTCACTTTTTACACCTAGGAACAAGTATTATTACACCTCTCCTGGTACTATGTTTACCGCCTCATTAGGAATGAGTATTCTGCACTTCTCCAGGCAACGAGTATTCAAATCCTTCCAGGAAATAAATATTCAAACCTCTCTAGGCAGACAATGAGAAAAACTTCTTAATAAAGAGAACAATGAAGGCTCACATAATACACTTCACAATGGTTAAGCACACAACCCTTTTCTAATTGTTGTCCATTTTATAGATAGACAATGAACTCTCTCGAGATATTTCTCTTGTATTTCTTGTAATGAATTTCTTCATATATTCCTCTTATATCTCTTGTGTGGTCCCTTTTCATGATTTTCAATAGTCTTTATATAAATCTTTAGACTGATAATCGTGAAGCTTATATCTTCTCAAAATAGTAACTTTTGCTTTGATGAATATCCTCAATATATTCTTGATCATCAATCACTTTAAGTCATTCCTTTATTGTTCCAAATTCGAACGTTGAGACTTGATAAATATTTTCTTTCTTCATGTTTCTCTCCTTCTCTTTGTCTTTTCTTTATATGTCATCAATTTGAATGTTGGGCTCTATTATCTGTGCACTTAATTCTTCCATATCTTGTGTGATGGGTTCTCTTTAGTTGCATTTCACTCTCTTTAAAAATCTTTTATGTAATTCTTTCACTGTAGCTTTGTCTTTGTCTAGTCATCTGATATATTCCTCCCTTCTTGTCTTGAATATTTTCCTACTTAATTGTATATCTCCAATTAAAATAGTTGATTCTTCTTTGATCAAATTTTCACAATTTCAATTCTACTCTTCTTCAACAACTCTATAGCGCTTGAGTCAAAATTATTTTATTTGGTGTATCTTATGCATCATCAGTGCTTCAATCCATTATGAAAATAATTTGACCTGGATTGAGAATTTGTAGTTTTCATTTAACTACCTGAGTCAATCATATAATCAATAAGATAACTTTGAAATAAATTCTCTTGAATTATAAAAACTTTCGATTATAGGAATTAATGTAATTTCTAAATTTTCTAAGTCTATTTAAATTTTAAACATTCAAGCAAATCAGACCTGAACAAAATCTAGTTATATTAAAAATGTATTTTTGAATTTCACTCAATATTAATATACTTGAGATTTATTGCTTATAGAATGAAAACATATTAATTATACTTTCAAAGCAAGTTTTGAAATCAACAAATATAAGAGAGTTATTGTAAATATTAAGTTTAGAAACTTTCTTATGTCAATATGAAGACACTGATCACTTCGTCTGATGCGTACTAAGACAGGTTTCATCTATCTCGAAGATTGACTAATCATATGACGTTCTTTGGACTGCATGTAGTATTTTACATATTCTTCTAATATGACCAGGTGTAATATATTAGTCTAGTGACCTTGCACTATTAATTTGTTTATCCAATGTATCCCGATTATAACGTCCATTTCTTTTTTCATCGAGGATAACATTCAGTCTCAATAGATCCTTTAATTTCTTATTACTTGATGAATTCATCTATCAATTCTTCTACGTGTTGTAAGACCATAGTCTTGCTTGTTCATCTGGTATGTTATCTCTTACAATGCTTTGAGTTAGAATGTCCTAATGAGTATGGCGTTCAGATATCGTCTAGTACATTTTAGCTCAATCAGTGAAAACATCTTGGAATGTGCATCTGGTCCGTGTATGCTGACGTTATCAAACTATCTAGTAGTCTTAATTCTTCGTTTGATGAGTCGTCTACCTACTTATTAATTTTTTAGGCCCTTTTACATGTCTTGTAATATTTGTTATTATCAAAACTATCATCTAAAGGATTATGTCATATCATCCAATGACTTCACAATCTCCACCTTTCCACAAATGTCGCTCATTTCCAAGTCAATGTTTGTTTCCAATCCCCTCTCATCAAACTCCTATATAACACATTGATGCTCGACTAACATTGTAACATTTGAGTTCAGACCTCGAACAGTAGTTGTGAATGCTGTTTTTGCTTCCGTCTCTCTGAGTCTCTGAATTTTAGACAGGAATAAGAGTAGGCAACAAGTTTGTTCTTTGCAAATGAATGTTTATCTTGGGTATTTATAAAGCATGGTAAAAATGCTAATTAAGTTTTACTCAGAAAATTTGAAAATTCATTCCAGAGAGTCGTAAAAATTAATCACATAATTTCACTTAGTGGCAATCAGCTCAAAAACAAGACACACATTATGACCATCTATAGCAATATCATCTGTTGACACATTTGTACAATCTTATTTCATGATGCAAAGAAGTTAGAAATACTTAGCTTACATATGTTACGAAAGCATATTGTTTGCTTGAGAGGTTCTCACTTGTAGAGATTGATCACTTTGCCTGTCCTATATTCCTTGCGTCATGCTTGTTCCTTTTCACTTGTGATCGTTTATGCCTTCTAGAATACCTGAAGCAACTTTCTTTGGTATCCATGTTTTTCTAGGTCGTTGTTGTAAAAAAAAGGTTGGACCGAGTTAAAGAGGGCGGTGAATTGAACTTTAAAAATTTTCGCAAAACTGGAAAGTGATTTATGAATGAGAATGAATTGTCTTTATAAAATCAATTAATTGCACAGTTCTGGACTGTCCAATAAACAATTTAGTAGACAGATGTTCAGAATATACAGCGAAAGTATTACAAATTCAATCAAATTGTTTACTGAACTCTTCAAGAATCAGAATTCAATCAACAAAATGATTCGATTTTAATCCAGTCAATTGGGATGATAACAGTAGTTGAATAATAACAATCAAGAAGAGTAGGGAGAAAAGCAAGAACACAAAATTTTTATCCTGGTTCACCCTTCCACAAGGGCTACGTCCAGTCCTTTGCCAAACCAGCAAAGATTTCCACTAAAATGATCCAAGATCAATTTTACACCCTAGCTCCCAGCAAGTTACACACTTTTCCCCACAGTACTTACTACTCCCAATAGTAAACCCACCACACTAAACCCTTTAGCTAGTGTTACACCAGTACAGAAACCCAGTGCACTGTCCAATTACACTCCAGTAATTGAATACAATAAGAACAGAATACAGTTCAAATTAATCAACGACACTGTACGCAATACAAAATGAATTGAGATCAAGTATGGAAGACTTAGCTCTGGTCCAGAACCAAAGCAGTTGATCCTCACTTAAGAAGTGCTTCAAGATTCACGATCTTTATGATTTCTTGTGTGAAAATCAATTCGAAAACAGTTTGCACAAAAAGGGCGCTTGTAATCTCTAAGGAATTCTCAAAAGTATATTTCAGAAATCTCAAAGTTATGGAAATGATAGAGACAATTCCTTTTTATTAGTCAATTCTGATTTAAAACAGCTTAGTTGTTACTAGTTCAATTAATTGAACAAACCATTCAATCGATTGAATTGACCGTTAGTTGACTCAGTCAAAGATTCCAGTAGTAACAGAAATAATTGTCACGTTCAATTGATTGTTTTAAAAATTTAATTGATTGAAAACAAATTTTTTTCAGCAAACATCAGTTTAGACTATTTTTCTTAAAACCAGTTTTAATAGAAATATTTGTGAATCTCTTAGCACCCCAAGAATGATGAACCATGCCACTAATGATTAAGAACTAAGCCAACATCAACACACAAACCCAACTAAGGACCAAGACCGAAACACCCAACCATCTTCATGTTGGCTCAAAGTCATTCACTTGAACAATTCTGGTCCAGGTTGGTTCCAACAGATTCTTCATGAAGCAATCTTCATCAACTCACGTGCTAGGCATTGATCTAACATAGTCCAGATCCAATCCATCAGAATTTCAGCAAGCTATGGTCTTTATTGACTTCATCAAATCACATGCTTAGCATTGGTGCTAACACTTGTGGTCGGTTTTTCTCCATTACTCCTCTTGAAGATGTCATTAGAGACTTTTGGTAGACATGATATCATATATCTAGAAAATTTTCTACAAATTTCCTTTCTCAAGAGCAATATATTCCTTGACATTATTTTATTTAGACCATTTTCATATATGATTTAGATTCTTATTCTCTTTCAACAATTAGTTGTTTGGTGTTTATTTCTTCACATGCAAAATGTTAGGTTTTTGTCTTTAGATATAGTAAATAATGCATACCTTTTATAAGAGTTTTCAGTTCAAATGTACTTAACTCTTTATTAGAATAATCTGGTATGATGCTTTCTAGATCATTTGTTAGGTGTATCTCCTAATCAGGCTTTTTCGATGTTGATCTACTTGTATCATTTATCACACAACAATTGTGATCCTTTTCATCTAATCTTGAATTAGATGTGCTCATATCAACTCTTAATTCTTAGTTAAACATTTTAAGAGTCTTCCACATTATTTGACGCAGATTATGTTGATAATCTTCAACATGTATTCTTCAGATAACACAAACAGAAGAATATATCTGGCTTTGGCATTCAACTAATATCTGCTCCTCTGTTCTTCATTCGAAGATTCTTGTGGCAACCAATTTCCATATGTATCAAACAGTGTGAAAATACCTTTGTTAATAACCTTCATTAACTTTATATATGTGAGTTTGATGAATTCGTTCGTTCTTATCTTCCAAATACCATATTTCTTTCCTTTGAATAAGGGTGATTTGTTAATCGCTAGACCTTTGAATTCCATGAGTTCACCTAGGATTGTCTCCTCAAGTCTTGATAAGAACTAGCCTTTGAGGTTAGTTGTGATACCAATTGAAGGTGCAGTTGACTACAGAAGCAGAGATTGAATGGATCCTGAACTCAAATCACAGAATATAAACAATTCAAAGGAATATAAAAAAAACAAACTATAAGGAAGAGAGAAGTAGAAACAAATTTACACTAGTTCACCCTATAATCAAGGTTGTGTCCAGTCCTTTTAAATAAATTGTTTAAGAGATTTCACTAAACAAGTTTAAGTTTTGGACCTCTCTAGGAACAAGTATTGTTACACCTCTCCAAGGACGAGTTTTAACTCCTATCCAGGAACAAGTATTTTGCACATCTCTAGGTAACAAGTATTCAAACCTCTCAAAGCAAATGTAGTCTTGATCTCATCCTGAGATTAAAACCTCTCAACAATGAGAAAAAACACTCTCTTAATAGAGAGAACAATGAAAACTCACAAGATATACTTCACAAGGTGAAGACTTTACAATGGATAAGCCCATAACCCTTTTCTAATTACTCTCTAATACCTGATATACAATGAACTCGCTTAGGATATTTCTCTTGTATTTCTAGTAATGAATTTATTCATATATTCATCATATATATGTTGGGTTATCCCTCTTCGAGATCTTCAAAAATCTTTGTATAGATCTTTAGAACGATGATCATGAAGCTTATATCTCCTCATAATAGTAACTTCTGCTCTGATGAATATTTGCAATATGTTCTTGACTTATAAATCACTTTAAGTAATTGCTTTGTTGTTCCAAATTCAAACATTAAGATTTGGTATTATAATTTCTTTCTTTATGAGTCTCTTTTTCTCTCAAATGCTATATATGACAACTTGAACTTTGTTGTAATCTTCGTGTCTTTATCATATAATTGAGCCTTTTGAATTCTTTCATTATATGTCATCAATTTGAATGTTAAGCTTTCTTATCTATGTACTTGATTTTTCCATATCTTGTGTGATTTGTTCTTTTCAGTTGCATTCCTTCCCTCTCTGAATTTTTTGTGTGTAATTTTTTTCATTGTAGTTATGTCTTTGTCTGGTCATTCATATATCTTTTCCTTCTTGACTTGAATGTATATCTCTAATTAAAAGACTTGATTCTTCTTTAATCGAATTTTCACAATTTTCCTTCCACTCTACTTCAACAACTCTATAGACACTTAAGTCAAAAATATATATTTTCTTTTGTGTATTTTGTGTGTCTTCTAGTGCTTCAATCCATCCTAAAAATAATTGATCTGGATTGAGCATTTGTAATTTTTATTTAAGTACCTGAGTCAATCATATAATCAATTAGATAATTTCGAAATCTAATCTCTTTAATGATAAAAACTTTCTATTCTAGAGACTGATGTAATTTTCAAACTTTCTAAGTATATTTAAATTTTAAACGTTGAAGTGAATCAGACTTGAATAAAATCTAGTTATATTAAAATGTATTTTAGAATTTCATTCAATATTAACATACGGGAGATTTCCTACTTATAGAATGAAAGCATATTAATTAATACTTCAAAGAAAGTTTAGAAATCATTCGACAAATATAAGTGAGTAATTGTAAATAATAAGTTTAGAAACTCCCTTATGTTAATATGAAGACGCTGATCACTTCGTCTGATGCGTTATAAGATGGCTTTCGTCTATCTCGAAGATTGATTAGATCGTCTAATGCTCTTTGGTCTGCAATTAGTATTTGATACATTCTTCTAAAAATGACCAAGTGTCATAAATTAGTCTAGTGACCTTGCACTATTAAATGGTTTGTCCAGTGTATCCTGATGATATCTTCCATTTTATTTTTCATCAAGAATAGTGGCCAGTCTTAGTAGATCCTTTAATTTCTTCTTACTTGACGAATTCGTCTATCAATTCTTGTATGTGTTATAAGACCATAATCTTGATTGTTTATCTACTACGTTATCTCTTACATGTTACTAGTCAAAATTTCCTAGTGAGTATAGAGTTCAGGTATCGTTTAATATATTTTAGCTCAATCAGTGAAACCATCTTGGAACATGCAACTGGTCCAAGTGTGTTGACATTGTTAGTCCATTTGGTAGTCTTAATTTTTTGTCTAATGAGTTGCATGCATACTTATTAATTTGTTAGACCATTTTACATGTCTTATATTATTTGTTATCATCAAAACTACCGTCTAAGGGATCATTTCATATCATCTAGTGACTTATCATACTGCTGATGGATATTTGATTCAGGAGGAAAATAAAAAGAATATAATAAATAAAGGCTATTGCACTAAGCATCAATCAGATATGAGGATAAATCATTCTTAAGAGGAAGGGTATGATGGAGGACCATCCAGCCACCACAACTTTCAGTAAGAGAAAAGGAGAAGATGAAGCCTCAAGGAGGAAGACTTTGCATTAGGATTTTATCCATTCTTCTTAGTCTTGTAAATAAATTATACGTCTTGTTAAAAAAATGTAAATAGGAGTACAACATTTTTTATAGGATTCATAATTTTTATGTGTAAGAAGTAGGAGCATAATAGGCCTCCAATTAGGCTTTAATTAGGGTAGATTGGATGGTCAAAATCCTAGTTCCCAGGTCAATTTTGTCCATCCCAAATAGGCCTCGAGTCAAAGCCTTACAAAAGATGTCAACACATGGTCACAAATCAACACACACAGCCATGCACCAAGTAAGGGAGGAAAAACACTTATAAACACATGAACTAACCTTGTTTTGGGTGATATGGTATATGGAGAAGCTATATGAGCAAAAATTGTTTATGTTTCTTCTCTTGTGTAATTAGTCTTAAATCCCTTAGATCATGGTGTTCAAGAGGACTCCGACTCTAATAAACAGAGCCCCCAATTTCGTATGGGCAAATAAAATTATTTCAAAATAAAAAAGTATATAAAATTAAAATAAAAATGTGTGTTATTTAGTTTTTATCATACTCTGTTATTTAAATAAATAAATAAATAATTTTAGTTTTAATTTATAAATAAAGTTTTAAAATAAAATTTGTAAAAGGGAAAATAATAAAAAAGAATAAAAACTTGAAGGAAGTCCGGTCCATTAGAAGTGTGTTAAAAAAGAAAAATAAAAATTGTTATCTCTCCCCATTAAAGTGCTGCCACGTCACACTTTCTCTCTTCACTGAATAATCTGACTGTCTTTTCAGACACTCATTTTAATGCACGTAAATTAATTTAAAATTAAAAAAATTAATTAATAGAAACTGGGGGAAACTTGATAATAATTGGTGATTATTCTGCTTAGTAATGGTATTAATTAGGTATTATCTTCTTAATTGCAAATAATAGTAATAATGGGTGATTATTCTGCTTAATTACAAATAACTCTGATTGATTCTTCCGCTTTATCTCAATTAAGTGTATTAAGCTGAAATTATTGGGCAAATTCATTGAAATTATAGGATACAGATTCATTGAAGGGTTTAAGGAAAATCTATAATTTGGGACCAGAGTAAGGGTCACAAGGAGACATGATTTACTCTAAGCAGTATTTTACACCCATCTTTACAAAGATCAGAGAATTACAAATATTTTACACACGTTTTGGAGAGAGCACTAGAATTGCACACGAAAAATACTGGAGAGATAATGAAAAGGATCCTGGGCATACGTGGTAGGCAGAAAATTGAAAGGTTTGAATTCAGAGAAAAGGGGAACACGTTTTTTGAAGATCTTCAATTGATATGTTCTGATTTTTTGATCTCATATGTACTTTATATACACATGTGATTGCTTTGTTTGAGAGCTACTATGATACCCTGAGATTTAGCCCTTATCGCTTTGATTCTTTTAAAAAATAAATATAAAATATAAAATATTTTCAAATTCTCAAAGAGAATATAAACGGCTTTCTAAAAACTTAATGAATTATCAATTTTCAAAAAAAAAATAATTAAATAACATTTTTTAATAAAAAAATGTGAAACAATTTTCAAAAACAAAAAGGGATAAATACCAACAATCATAAAAAACCAATTTAAAAAATAATATAAATATTTAATTTCAAAAAAATAAAATACAAAAACAATTGCAATGATAATAACCATAAAAAGTATAAAATTTTAATTAAAAGAAAAAAATTCAAAATATTTTCAAATAAAATGACAAAAGTACAAAATTTCTAAAAAAGAGAAACGTCAAACATCATTAATCAATTTTCAAAATTAGAACTACATGAATCCTGGGTTTCTTTTGGAGCCCAAAAAAAAAATGTTTATATATCTTAATTTTGCTTATTATTTTTATTTGCATAATTGTTATCTATTTGTATTATGTTTATTAGCATGTTTTTTTTCTTGTTTATTTATTTGTTTGTTTTGTTATTTTATTTATCTTTATTCATATTATTATTGTTATTATTTGAGAAAAATGACATTTTGTAAAACTACACTTATTTTTACTCATTTAATTAAAGTAATCGTCATAGGACGGGCGTTGTGGGGTGTTGATACCTTCCCCACACGTAACTGACTCCTGAATCTTGAATCTGGTTCGTATACATTTTATTTTTGGTTTTTCTATGATTTCCCATAATAAACTATGGTGGCGACTCCAATTCTCAAATTCAAATATTTTTAAAATTAAAATTTTGATCGCCCCGTCGTGATCCCGGTTGCGACAACGTCTTTTACTAAACACTTTGAAATTGAACTTGAATTGAGTTGATATGATGTGTTCTTATTTTTTTTAAAGTGTCTAAAATGGGATTATCCCCCTAAAGGATCTTCTCCAAGGAAGCTTCCATAGAAGAGGAACCGTAGTTTCGAGTTTCCTTCAAGAAACTTGGAAAAAGTTTAAGTTTGGTTCTGAGTCTTCCACTACTTTGAGGAGTCTTCCATTAACATCTTTCATTGTATGTGAGGTTTGTACACTTTTCTAGTTTGTTATGAGAACACTCACATTGTTCTCTATGAATCTTTTTGGAGTCAGACAATTTTGACAATGTTTCAGCACTGTGCATCCAAGCTTGTTCTTCTTCTTGAGTAATGGCTTTATATAGGCATTAAAGAATATAGTTGATACAGAAACCATTTCTGGTCATTGTGCAGCTTCAATTCACTTGAATCTCTTTCTTACATTTGATGAGCTTGTTTGTGAAGGATGCATTAAATACACCATGTGCAACATTAATAGTTGGCAGTACTTATCTCCCTAGATTGCAAGTTTTTTGCATTAAAACATGGTAAAAGTGTACGTTGTACTAGGTAGATAGTTGGGTCAGAGTTGACATGTGTTCATGTTAGCGAGTTTGAATAAAGCATCTTTAGCTCTTCCTCGAAGAGATGACTTATACTTGGACAAATATTCTTGACAAACGAAAATAATGGACATTTCCTACAACATAGAATAAGAATATATATATATATATATATATATATATATATATATATATATATATATATATATATATATTGTTTGTGTGTTCGTGTAATACAAAAAGTTAGCTTAATTCCATGTGCATGTACCGTTTGAACATATTCATGTTTTGTGAGATATGAAAAGGAGACAATATAGTATTGTATCGTCTATTAAACGTAATACTTGCATATTACGTGATTTGTTTGTTGAATTGAAATTATCATCTTATAGACAAAACATAATTATATTTTATGCATAGTTATTTTTAACACTTAATCAAAACTAGAGGTATTGGACTTTTTCCTAACAATATATCGGCAAATTTCTCAAACTGGTGTAATTTTTATCTAAAATTCCTGAAATAGTACATTTTTTTATTTATTTTCGGATATGGGTAAATCGTGCATACTAGACACGATATCATTGTGAAGAAATCGTGGCCCTATTGCACGAATTAATTTAAGATTAAATGAAATCAGCAAAATTTTAATTAATGAGTTAATTAAAATCGTGAAAATACTATACAATTTGTAGGGTGGTTAATATTCTCCACCCATTCCTCTTCTGATTTTTCCCAGGTGTGGTGTATTACTAATGTGCAACTAAAATAAATGTACAAAGTCATTTTATTTATTGACAAATATGTAATGGTTGAAATTAATTCTGATTAAGTAATTCAAATAAATATAAAGTTAATTTGAATAGGATGATTGTTACATGTTGGGAAGAAAAGTTACCTGCTATGAATTTAGTTCCTAATATAGAAATATATTTAGTTACTAATAGATATAATTTAAAAACTAACAATAAATTTATTTAAAAAATTATATAATATTTTTAAATTTTTCACTCTAAATTTATTGTTAAATATTAATTTTATTTTAAATTATTTTTATATTACTAACTAAATTCAAATATCCAACTTACACTTAATTTTGCTAAATATATTTTATTACTAAATTTTAATTTAATTTAATTTTTTTTCAACATCAAACTTACTCTTAATTTAATTCAATATATAAATCTCATACTAACATCATTTTTTATTTTAATTTAAATAATAATCCCGTCAACCCTTTTATTTTAAAATTTAACTTCACATTTATTTTAATTACTTAATCAAAATTAATTTCAACCATTACATATTTATCAATAAATAAAATAGTTTTGTAACTGCCCATTTATATTAGTTGACTAGTTGCAACACATCACACATGAAAAAGAAGATAAATGAGTGGAGAATATCAATCACCCTAAAATACGATTTAAATTTAATTAACTCATTAATTGAAATCATGGTACTAAAATTGTGTTCTCTTTTCATGATTTCATTTAATATTAAATTAAATCGTGCAATAAGGTCACGATTTCTTCACAATCTTCACAATGATATAGTATTTTTTATGCAAGATTTACACATATCAGAAAATAAAAAAAAAACATAATTTTTAAGAATTTCAGATAAAAATTACACTAGTTTGGAAAATTTGCCTAATATATCTTTGCAACACTTTTCGGTTTGATTGAAAACTTTGTTTATGTTTTTAATAATTTACATATTTTAATAATAATAATTTTAACTTTAATTATGCATCTAAGTAAATAAATATATTGATATATATTGTATTGGATCATTTCATAATTTTTGTTTATAATATGATAATTAGTAAATAATTATGCTATGAATATGTGTTAAATATTAATTTATTTGAAGGTTGAATGTATCAACCAAAACAAAACAAAATTTAAAAAAAAAAAAATACATACGATGATTATTTCTCTTAAAACTGCTGTCATTTTCTGCATCAACGACAATTATATATAAAATCTATATATGTAAAATGTTTTTTTTATAGTTTTTTTTTTCTCATAATTTTGACAACGATTCGGACGGAAACTGTGGTTATATATACTATATTTGAAAACGATGTCTCCTTTAACCGCAATTTGAAAACCGATGTTAAAATCTTATTTTAACCGTCGATGTAACTTGCCACCTTCTTATGTTACAAAATTAAGTAAATCCAATATCTTTTTGCCAAAATACATATGATTCACCAGTATCCTGAAGTTTCACCTCAAAGTATTTTAACTTAATTGAAAGGTAAGTTGAGTTCAGAAAGATTGTTTCTATCAACAAATGAACTTAAACTATATATTCAACTTTCAATTCAGCAAATTAACTACGTACTTCTACCCAACATGATTAAGTGAAACCAAATTTTGATAAGTTTGCCTTATATTTGATTAAAATTTATTTTTAAAAAATATATAATCTAATTGAAAAAAAAAGGTTTGTTTCTGCTATAAAATTATTTAAAAGCTTTTTTTAATAGGTTATAAGGTTTGTTAAAACTATTAGTAATTATGTCTTCTTTTATATTATTAATATATATGTCTTATATATAGAAAAATCATAATGATCACACTATAAAATCATAATTTATGATCTTATACTTTTTTTTTTTTACTGCAGGACCGATCTTATGCTCTGGACTAACTACAATGGAACCACTAATGTGTTTGGACATGACAAATTGTAAGAATTAATTATTATTTTGTTGTAATTGAAATATGGAGTAGGGAATAGATAAAATTCAAAGGAGAATAAGTTCTTTGTACATTAAATTTTAATATAATTATATTTCTATAGAAACATAATCATTACAAGTTAAATTAAACAATTCCCAAGATATATGTTCATAAAATACTATTTTTTATATTCATAAAATAATAACTATTGGCTGACAATCAAAATTATTAGTCATATCCTTTCTTTATAACAAATAAAATAGATTAATATATTAATCTCTGAAACTAATTATAATTAAAAATATTCCTGTACATTTAATAATATACAATGGTTAGGAGTTAAACTTAAAAATAATTTAAATATGTTTTTTAAACTTTTGAAGTATCTAATAAAATTGTAATGAAATTTTGAATTTTAGTATATCATCATTGAAACAATGTTGATTATAGGGCATATCGGAAGTTATACTAAGAAAATGGCTGGAAAGACATGTAAATTTCCGTGGAGGATAAATGGACCATCAACGACGTATTATAGGTGTCATATGTAATTAGTGTTGTTAGAAATAATTGTTAAATAAGATTATATATCATTTTCTGAAGAAAGCATAGACATAATGCACTAGAAATTTCTATCACTCTAATGAAATATTATATCCTTTTTCTTAAATTTACCTGTTCCTCAAATTTCTATTTATTTTATTCGTTTTCTACACTTTAAGTTCAAATTGTTTATCTGATCAATCTTTAGTTTTTTTTTTCTTGAAGTGAATTTCTTCTTAAATTAAAATTTTATTTTATAATTTTTATATTTAAAGTAATTTACATAATTAACAAAGATTGTGCGTAGTCCTTTATTATAAATTAAATATTAAACAAAAAAATTAAAATGAATAGCCCTAAAATTCAAACAATTTTTTTTTTAATATGGAAGTTCAGATGACGTGTAACGAATTCCATTCTTTTTTCTTCGTGTCATTTTTTCTTACAATAAATGTTTTGACATGTCTTTTTTTTTTTTTGTTTTCCTTATTTATGAGACTAACATTATGGGTGGATTTACATTTCAAACAGATCGAACTATTAATGAACACCCATCCTGGTACTAATTGAAAGATCGCTTTCTTTAATAGCTGTCTTGTTAGATAAATCATAATTGTATATTTTAGCTGCTTTGGAAGTTAAATACGTGGATCCTACAAGGATTGAACACATTAAAAATGCAATTGCATTTGTCACCTTTTATTATTGACTTTGAATTTTCAAATAATTTATTAATAACTATAATAAATATTAGTGGTTGCATAATTAATTTGTTGAATTTCAATGAAATTGTTATGCGAAAAACTATAGTCGCTTATGAACCGTCCGGTTAGCCAAAATGATCTAAGCGCTATCTCGGCACTTCGGTAAAAGTTGAAATTACGGAGAGTCCACCTAGAAATTATCATTATAGAAGTCAATTAAATAACCAAGCATAATTAGTGTAACTTGAGTTAGTATAATTTATTTGGACCAACTCTAACACCTATCCAACCCAATATAACTACTATAAATACAAAATCTATAAGTAATGAAATTCTGATTATTGAATTCTGAGAACACTTCAATATATATTTGACTTGAGCATTGGAGTGTCGTTACAAGTACCTCTATTTAGCTTAAAATATTAAGATCTTTACAAATGCTTGAAGCACCAAGTGGAGAAAAAGACGAGAAGTGGAGCATGAGGCAGTAGAAGACCGAGAACATCATAACTAAGGAGTTATTCGGCCCCATAAGAAAATTTTTTGCATCCATCGTGGGATACAAGTAAACTTGATTCAAAGAAGCACATGGTGAGCACGAGGCACATGATGAGCACGGACAGGAAAATCTTCGAATACCAACCTAAGTCGAACACAGATCAGCTGGAGATGGTGGCAAAACTCTGGAGAGAACTGGAGACCCTAAAAAGGAAGAATGTTGAGGAAATAGGGGCTTTACGTGCCGAGAATGTCAAGATCAAGCAGAAGCTAGAGGATAGCGATACATGTGAATATGGAAATGCTATGAATAAACTGCATGGGGTCAAATGAGAACCTTATGAAGCAGACCGAGGTTGAAAGCTTGAATATTGTATGGGAAAGCGGCAACTGACGACGAATAACCTGGGAACCAACTCACAGGCACCCTTTCACAGAGGAAATAATGGATATCTCCTTCTCATGCAATTAGAAGAGCCTGACACTTGATAAGTACAAGGGAAGAATCGACCTTGACGAACATGTGGACACTTATGTGACCCAAGTGGGACTCTATTCATAATACAACGTCGTCCTTTGCCGAGTATTCCCGACCTCATTAAAAGGAGTCGTATTCCATTGATTGTTTCAGCATGCTTGTGGCGAAATTTGAATTGCCCTAGTCAACGTCTAATAAGAGAAAGGAGAAAGAACCTTCATGGAACAATTTAAAAAGGTGGCACTAATCATTTGTAACCTCAGCCTTGAGGTCACTATGCACCACCTGCTTACGACTTTGAGACCGGAACCTTTCCCTGACAATCTTTTCATGAAGCTAGCGACCGACTTGGACGAATTAAGACAGGGACTAGAGAAGTTCATGAAACTGGAAGAGTTGAGAGATTTCCAGAACAAAGCAAGGAACCCCAATGAAGCTTCCCACAAGGGCCCTAGCAAGCCACCACTGATCCCTCAGAAGAAATTCTGTGATACATCATGGTTGCAGCAATTCGTGAAGTATACACCGGTGAACTCACGTCTTGAAAGAGACATGAGTGTGGACCTTATGACCATACTGAGAAGGACGCACTTGCTACCAAACGCTGACCAAAACACACTTTGTTGATATCATCAGAACTTTGGTCGTACCATAGAAGAGTGCCACGCTCTTAAGAACAAAATAAAAAATTTGGTGCAAGTGGGACACCTTCGCCAATTTGTGAAAAAGGAGCATGAGCCTACGGAAGCACACATGAGAACCAATTATCGCGAGAGATTCCACATCCAAAACAAGTGAATTTCGCATAGCATGAATAAGATTTCTTATTGTACCTCTTGCTTTGCTAGTTCTTCACTCTGCCTTTCATCTTGATGAATTTTTATAACCTCTTTGTCAATAGATTCAGGTTCTCAGTATCACTACATTCATCAAAGGTCTCCTCATTGTTATCTTCATCTATAACATTTGTCTTAGGTGCTAGGCTTATAGTTTTTCTCTCAACAATCTCCATGTCCATCAGCCTATTCATCTCCAACTCATGCTCCCTTATCTTTTCCAAGAGTGTTGCAGTGGTCAATGTAGTCAAGTCTCTAGTTTTTGAAACTGTTGTCACTTTGGGCTACCAACTTCTATCCAGGCATTTCAGAATCTTGATGTTTAGTTCCTCTTTGTCAAAATGTTTGCCAAGTCTAATTAGATGGTTGACAATGTGAGTAAATCGTTTCTGCACATCAATAATTGTTTCTCCTTTCTACATTCAGAACAACTCATACTCTTGGATCAAGGCATGCTTCCTAGCCCTCTTTACATCAGTAGTACCTTCATGAGTGACCTCTAGTATATCCCACATCTCTTATGTTGAATTGCATTGTGACACTCTCAAAAACTCATCAAGGTTCAAAACAAAAATTATTATATTCTTGACAATGCAAACATATTGTACTTTCTTATTTTCAACATCAATAAGCTTGTCAAAAGATTTCTCAACATTCACACCATTCACAACAGCCATAGGAACAAATGGACCATTCACAATTGCATTCCAAATCCCACGATAAATTGATTCAATAAAGATCTTCGTTCTTACTTTCCAAAATCAGTAATTCACACCACTGAACATAAGTGGCCTGTTTATTGAGGCTCCCTCTACAAAGGGTAACTTGTTCCCAGCCATGGAAAACTTGAGTAAAATACAAACCCTATCTCTTTATACCAATTGAAAAGATTTTTAGGCTGATTTCAAGAGGGGCCTTAATTGAACTTTCAAAGATTTTTGCAAAATAGTGAAAAGAAATAATAGAAAAAATGTAAGTCCCTTATTAAAACAATTAATAGTGGGAGTTTGGAATGCACAACAAAAAATCAATTAATTGAAGTGCAAAATCAATCAATTAAAATACACTTAGAGCACTGCACAAAACATAATCAATTAATTGGATCACATAAACAGTTAATTGAATTTTCTTACAAGACACAATTACACATAATCAATCAATTGAATCAGAAACACAATTAATTGAACAGAGAATGACAAAATCACTATCAACCACTCCAATCAATTACAAAAGCAAAACTGTGAATTTGAAATCTTAAATTCTTCAACAAGACATTCAAACAGTTGAAACTAATAAACAATTGATTAAAAGACTTTAATAGAAAAACACATCTCAAAATTGCAATCAATTAAATGCCAAAAACAATCAATTAAAAAAGCCATAGAATGCCAAAGATAGAACTCAATCAATTGCAATTTTTCAACTTAACACAACAACAGTAATCACAATTAATTGAAACTGAAAAACAATTAATTGATTTTTCAGGAATGAAAAATTGACACTGAACAAATGTATATGTTTCCATAAATTACAGTGATACAAAGGTGAATTAATAGAAATCCAAAAAACTTTTACACAAACACAAACTAATGCAAAACAGAGTAGTCAAAGTTGTAGTAAAGGAAAAATCAACTAATTGAAATGCGAAAACAATCAATTGAATTTTTAACAGCAGTAACAGAAAAGTGCAGAACCAAAACGCGATTCAAGATAGGGTCAAGAGAGAGCAAGAACACCAAGAATTATACTGGTTCACTCTTCCTCAAGAGATACATCTAGTCTATTTGCCAACAAGCAAAGAAATTCACTTAAGAACACCAAGTTCAATCAAATTACAATCAAATCTTGCATCCTGCAAGAACAAAACCTTTGTACCCTATAGAACAACACCTCTGCACCCTGCAGAGACATCACAAATAGTGCAGAACCCTACTGCACACCTACAAATGTAAATCCTATACAATTTGTAGAAAAACAGCCCTCAAATATAATGTATTATCAAAACCAAAAACAACTACTACACATTCACATCAAAATAGTGGATGAAAATGAATGCAGAAGCTTCTCTTGTGATGCAGAACTAGAACACAACATTTTTCACCAAGGATGAGCTTCAAGATTACAATCTTGATCTTTCTAGAATAATCACACTCAAAGCCGAATGATCCACAAAGATGCTCTCTGTTTTTCACACTTAATTCACTCAGAAGTTCTTTGTCTATGTTATGTTATAGGTGGGTAAAGCTCAAATTGTTTCATACTGAGAAACAGTTTTGAAAACAGAAAAACTGACACGATTCAATCAATTGAAAATGAAAATCAATCGATTGAATTTTTCTGTCGACAGAATTTTCAGCAAATCAATTTTAGAAAACAATTAATTGCAGTACTTTGTAAAAGTGATTTTCAAAAATGATTAAGTCCCACTTAAATCTAATTTTATATGTTTTAGTCTTAGTGGATATTTAAAGCTCAATCCAATGGTTCAAGGTGCTTGCTCATGGTTTTAGATAACACCCACACACTAAACCAACTCCCAATGATCTTCATTCTTGGTCCAAGATGACTTTAACAAATACCATAGCAGCAATAGTGCTAACAATCTCTCCCTATTTGATGAAGGCAATCCAGTATGTGTTGAGTTGCATCAAATAAACTTGCAAAAGTTGAATCAGTAGATTTCTGCTCTAATTGAATTCAGAAAATAACTTATTAAAATTTTGTTATTATAACAGGCAATGAAATATTAATCAATTGAACTGGAAAATCAGCTAATTGATTTTCCTAGAGTCGACTAACAGAAAGAGAATAATGCTCCCCCATACTTTGATAGTCCTCCAAAGATTAAACAGTATTAAACACAAACACTCAAACCAAATTTCATTAATATCAAACACTGATCATTACATGAGTAGAACAATACATGATTTAAACCAACCCATATTAGAATCAACTTCAACTCACTTCAAACTTAACCTAGATGAATCTAAAAACAATAGCAACATCATACCAGAAGCTATTAGAACATATGCAGAGAAAATAGAAAATAGATAACAGCAACATAACCACGAGCAGAATGTAGAATGCAACAACCTAGCATAATGCAGCAGAACCAACAACACACAACTTCACCCCTATTATATTCATCAAATGGGTTTGAAGAGACCTATGGCCAACTACATGCAATAAATGCATATGCATGCAAATCCTAGTTGCTTAGGTCAAAGTACAGGTCGCCTAGTTGCTCCTAAATAGCTTCAATTTGTACGTCTAGGTGCTGAAACCTTGCTGGACAAAATTCATGGTGTTTCTCTTATCTTGTCCAATTGTGTTCAGCCTACCAATGACCATTTCTTCAAACCTTGATAAAGGTTCACCCGTGTCCACTAGAGACACATAGGGTATCATAGCAAAAGTTTCTGCAGTTGCAGTAGTTCCACTATCCAATCTCCTCTTCCTATGCTCTACAGATCCAGTACTTATCATTGACCTCTTGAGCCCTATCTTGTGTAAAGTAGCAACAGTAATCTCATTATGAGGCTTCACCACCTCAGTCAACTCATCTTTCAAGTCCACTTTAAAATGCTCCAAGAATTTGGAAATAGAACCACATAGGGGTTTATGTAATCAACAAACTTTCTAGTTTTGTTCATAGACTCCTTGATTACATTGATCCAATTGATCTTGTATCTATGTATGATGCAGTACATCAAGATCAAGTCTTCCATTATCAAAACAACATGGTTATAACCTCTTGGAGTGAGCTACCAAATCACAATGAAAGCAAAGATTGTGGGATTCATAGAGAGTCCTCCAAATGATATCCTCTCATAGCTACACGGCGGTTTCTCAAACAGGACTTGAAAAACTGAATCTTGTTGAAATCCTTCAAAGATCCAGTTTTCCCTTTGCCAACAATTGTGCTCGTGTTTTTCAAGCCAATAACTATTGTCCAAACAAATATAATAAATTCAGATTAAGAACAAATTGAAGATTTGATAGAATATTGAGAAAAATAAAAAGATAAGTTTTATCAATAATTGAAGGCTTTGAAAGGTTTAACAATAATATAATGAACTTGCCAGGGTCAGATCTCATCAATCTTCACTCATGTATTACAAAAGTTATCTGCTTTTCTAAAAATCATCAATGTCAAATCATGAAATTACTCAAACCTGATTTCTCAGCGAATGAGCCTAGGAATCATCTATTAATTGTCAATTCTTTGATCAATTATATAGATGAATCTTGCATAACATAGGGATCTTAGTGACAACAAATGAATCACTCTTTATTCCTAGATATGAGCTTTCATGTAGCAAATTAATTTAGATCTAGATTCAACAGATCTTTTCCAATACCCTTAAGAGTTAATAATCGAATTGTGGATTCACACAACAAGCACAAGCACAAAATTAATAATCTGATGAAATAAAAGGAAAACATGTATGACAGGACATAATTAAGCACAAATATGATTACATTAGAGTTCATAAAGGATTTAACCTAACCCCAACAACAAGAAATTTAGCTCCTTATAGACATGAGAAAACCAAACATTACAAGAAAAAATGATAGAATAAGAATATTACTCCAAACGAACCAAACGAAGCCTAAAGATGTCTTCAAGAGTTAATTTCGTTGTTTGTTCTAACCAAATATATCTAAACCTAAACCCCACAAGTCTATTAAATAAAACAGGAATTCAACGCTCATGCCCGACACCACATGTCATGTCGACACCAACTGGATTATGTTAACGTTCTAGTACTGAGCCTAATATGCTCCGAGCTCATCTTTCTGTGCTAGGCGCTACTGTCACCTCTTTGCTTCTAGAATATTTTTGCAAGTTGAGTCTATGTGATTGGCTTTATTTGTTTCTTTTTCACACTTATTCAAGACTTCAATCCTAAAAGTTCTGATCCAATATTAAGAAAAATTACTAAAAATTGAGAATTAAGCAAGTTCTAAGTGTAGAAAGAGATTATTTTTTACCTAAAAATGTATTAATAATATCATAGAAATTCCTGTATCACATAGTCATCAGATTCTTTGTTTGATGAGGATATAGGTAATGAAAATGCCTTTTTAATAAGTGCAACAATGATCTCTGAGCAGTATTTTATTAAAACAAAAAGCAAAATTTAAAAGTAGTATTTTCAAGAAATAAGAGGCCTAACTTCTATCTAGCTACGTCTAATGAGAATGTCATATCTTGAATAGACTAATTCATTTAATGTTTTGAAAATTAAAAATACGGAAGAAATAGTTGCATGCTTATAAACTTGATTAAGATTGCTTGACGTCATAATGATAATTTTGGACATGAAAGTGTTAGATGTAAACAAAAGAAACAATCATCCATAACTAATAATGCATGACCCAAAGAAAATTTGGGTACCGTAAGAATTTTTCATCTCTGTTGTAGGTAAAAGATAAAAGAAGTGGAAACAAATAAAGTCATAATCATTCGAATTAGTAACATCTCAATAATTGGGAACGTCAGACATATTAACAATTCATAATAGTGAAATGACAAAGTTCTCAATACATAACAATCCATGTGTTTGTCGCTTGAACATATAAGATGCTAATCAAACATAAAATAAGACTACAGAGTCTTATATCATATGTCAAACGAAACACATGCATCTTATATAATCTATTTTGAATATATATTATCGTCTTACAGACGAAGTACGACCATATTTTATACATAGTCATTTTTAGAACACAAATCAAAATTACAAAAGTGAACTTTTACCTAAGATATAAAGAACTTCCCTTACTTCTTATAAAAATCACTTTGGAAGAATAAAATATGAATTTCTTTTTAAGCACTCTATTGTTATTCTAAAAGTCAATAATTTCCTCCTTTAAGTTTCTTCCTTGAGCAACCTTGCTTCAGAGAGTATAAAGCGCTTTTCTAATAAGCTTGGTTAATTTGAAGAATTTTTCAACTCTCATAAACAAACCAACAATTTTATAGAGATAAACAAAAATATTAAGTGAAAAAGCTTGCAATTTGGTCTATTAATAAAACACTCTAGCGTTATTTAACAACCTAAAAGAGTGAACTTATAAAGATAAAAAAATATTAAGCGAAAAAAGCTTGCAATTTGGCACATTGATAAAACACTCTAGCGTTATTTAACAACTTAAAAGAGTTAACTTAAACCTAGTATTAGTCTTAGGATATTAACTCTCTTTACATTAGCAACCTCCTAATTTTTGATAACTTCTTTTGTAATTAAGTATCTTAACTAAGAGTGACTATTGTTCTAAAAAATACTAACTATCTCAATTAAAAATTGTTATTTTAAACAATACTCAATTGTTTAGTCATTTGTATTTTATAATATTAGTTTGTTTTGTGGAATTCAAGAATTGAATGTAATCTTAGTTACAGAGGAACCACTACATAAACTAAAATATAAATCTTTATTTTTCTTTAATTCTTTTAAACTATATATATCAAATTATTATCTAAAATAACAAAGAAGGAATTTCCTTTAAAGAAAATGTAAAAATATGTTAACGATTTATCAACTCAAACTTAATCTTACTATTATATCAAATGTTATTCTTACAAACTATTAAGAAAACTTTTAATATATCATTATGTACAAATAGATCTATTTTTCAATAAAATTTATCTGAATGAAACATTATCTTCTATATCACAAACTTATAAAAATCTAAAATATTTATAAAATTCTAGAAAAAAAACTAAAATAATGATCTATAGAGTAAAATTGAATTTACTCAATCAAAAATTTAGGTAAATTGAAAAAGATTCTTACTCTATCGTCATGTTGCTCGTGCTATTGATAAGAAATGATAAAAAATAATAATAAGAATTAAATTCAAAATAATTAAAAATAATTAAAAAATAAAAGAATACTTTAAAAAATAATAAAATAGTTTAAATTCTAATTTATATATTTATTCTAATTTAAAATTTTAACTTGTATTATATTTTAAAATTATTTCTGTTCAAACAAATCCGGTTAATAATAAACAATACCTTGTACTTTACAAGTATTTTTCTGACCAAGCAACCTTAAACATGCTTTTTATTAGCCAAACCCTGTGGTTTGTCACACTTTACCTCTTTCTATTAGACTTAATCTCCAGCTGTATAAACTCCGACCTCAATAAAATTTTATAAGGATTGGTCATTAAATCTAATTTTATTCTTCAAAATTATTTATCAAAATTTTAGTTAATAAATTATATTCTTATTTCAGGAAATACCATCATTAATTAATGCAATATACCTTATAACAGTATACTTTAAATAGAATTTGAGAAAATTATACCTTGATTTTTTTTTTCAACAGCTATACCTTTATTTTAAACAAACCAGTTTATAAACTAATCAAATTATCTTATAATAAACTTATAGACTTACTAAACACAGTCTCAACAATATTCTACAAATAATGAATTATTTGAAAATAATTTAATTTTTAATATAAATATTTTTAATATATTTATTTCAATGAGTTAAAAAACAAATCAAAACAATTAATTTGGTTAAAAATTTCAAATGGTTTGATCTCTACTTTTAATCTTCGTTTATTTCAATTTTGTCCACACTTCCTTCTTTCTCAATAGCATATTTGATTAAAGAGAATATTAAAAACATTCTAGATCAAAAGTATATGAGGGTGGCAAATTAGCAAAGCTAACAGACTGCATTTACTAGTCAAACTATATGGCCAATACGGAGCACAATTTGCTCAAATTGATCACTTTCCAAAATATATTAAACTGGTATAGTTATTTTTTTTACTTCTTAAACCAGATCTTCCCTTAAATGAATAGTTTTTTTTAGTTAATCAAACAATTTTTCGCACAGAAATTGAATACGAGAAACCGTGTTAAGGAAAATCTTTTTACATGTGTGAACAGATAGGATGTATACTAATGTGATAATTATTATCTTTTGAAATTATTCTAAGACAGGCTGGTTGAAATCAATTATTTTATTTGAAATATTATTAATTTTTCAGTTTAGTAACATTAAAGTTTTGCTTTTAAAAGACGTTTCATATATTAAGTCATAAGAATATTTATAAACTATTTTGATTTCGAGTTATAAGTGATTTAGAGGAGTATTGCAATAAACCTTTATAATCAAGGCTTAGAGATTGGAAGACCCTTATTTTTCTCCGAAAGAGGGTCAATACCTCTACTTCAAATTTTCTAAGTAACTCCAACAATTTTATCTTAAATAATACCTTAAGAAAATATCTAAAAATTAGCAGTACCCTCCATTCTTAAAAGAGAAAAAAAGACAAGACTTTATAAACGACCTACAACATATTTGAATAAATTATTACATTGAGAGGTACTGCTGAAAACAATAAAAAAAATAAGAAAAATATGAGAAAAAATGTTGAGTGTAATTTATTATAAGATGATATCATATGATAATATTTGGGTCCAATCCATAAATGTTATTGAATGGAAGATGTTGACTTGCACGGCAGAGCTTACAACATACATTTCATTGCAATAAATGCGAGTTAGAAGTATGCATTTCTTGAGTACCTAACTATTAAATGCTAATGGGACCCAATTTTTATTCCCATTTTATTCTGAAGCTAATATTCATTCACACACCCATCTCAACCAATTGTGTGCCTTTGGATATGTCCTTTTTTGCTCTTCAAAATTCTTGGTCTGCTTCATCAACATTCAACATTCACTCTCAATCCCCACAAACTTTATGTGATGCCCTAATGATGCAACCATCTAATCATCTAATCAATGTAAAACAAATCTAGGCGTACTACTTATAAAGTGTGCTCCTTAGTTTAATTATTTGACTTTAATTGGGACATATTTCTTAAAAGTCCTTATGAGATTTTATGAGTTTAGAGAAAAATAATAATAAAGTTTCTATACCTGAATCATTATAAAATATATATAAATATATTCACCAAGTCTAAAAGTAAGTGGGGGGACTTACTCAATCTTAATTTTTATTTTATTTTAAATTAACCCGTTCAAACTAATTAGGTAATAAATATATTTAAAATTTTATTAAGAAATTGTTAACATTTTTCTATAATGTATTTTTGAGTATTTCAATCTTCTCTCTTCTCCTTATTAATATGTATAATATGTAATTATTTCATTACGAAAAAATATTATGGATTTTTTTAATGAAAATTTACACTTAAAGAAAATATATTTATATTATAATTATTTTACAATTTAATTATAATGATATTATGATTATATATAATATTTATAATAATTATATATTAAAGTTTAATATAATGTTATCAGTTTATTAAAAGTATTAATGTTCGTAATATTTATTTATATTTTTCATAGTATAAAATTTAATTATTTAAAATGTTAATTAGTTTTTTTATAGGTGATTATATAATAAATAATAAAATATATATTTGTATAATTTTTCACTTAATTATGTTACAAGTATAATAATATTTTTACAAAACCTACGAATGAAAATATTATATTTATTGGTTATTAAAAATATTGATTACAATAATAAAACCTTATATTTTTAATTAAAATAAATGAAAATTTAAATATGTTACTATTCAATTAGAATAAATAAAAAATTAAATATATTTCTATTATAATTTTGATTCTACAAAAAATACTAAACAAATATATATTTTGATTAAAATTACATTTAAAATAAATATTTAAACTTATAAGAAATAAAAATTATGCATTTAAAAGTAATGTATAAATATATGTTTTATTATTTACTATATAATTATGTATAAAAAGTAATTAATATTTTAAATAATTAAAATTTATATTATTAAAATAATAAATTTTAGATCATTAATAAATTTTAATTAGTTTTTTTATAGGTGATTATATAATAAATAATAAAATATATATTTGTATAATTTTTCACTTAATTATGTTACAAGTATAATAATATTTTTACAAAACCTACGAATGAAAATATTATATTT